>Ga0209782_1002063_pt1 | contig 11004 bp, 7 predicted proteins | sample WorMetmaBAHAMAS1_FD_187390 | JGI IMG/M metagenome (GOLD analysis project Ga0209782, IMG submission 187390) | Marine gutless worms symbiont microbial communities from Max Planck institute for Marine Microbiology, Germany - Inanidrilus... | ecosystem: Host-associated > Annelida > Digestive system >...
GCATATATGTTGTGTTATTGTCAGCACAGTGGGGTGGATCTAATGGGATTGAAGCCCAGTCCTTAGGAGCTCTCTTCCTTCAGTGCTTTGACACTGTTGGTTGGGTCTTTTGACCCGTAAAACCCGTCCCTGATATGACCTATAATGTGTTTGGTGGGACGTTAAACCTTGCTCAACTCAACTCATATTGAGCGTATGTTTTGTTGTACAGCAAATGGTTATTCATACGTCGCTGAAAGACCCAACGAGGAGCGACACAGACAGTGAGTAGACTGCAGACTGCTCATCTTACAGTGTTGATGACGGTGAAAATTATGAAGTTGATTAATAAATTGCTAAGTAATTATTGACATTGATAAAGATGTTGATTCATAAAGCATATGAAATATTTGTTAAAGTTCAGTTCCTTTAAATGAATGAAATGGGATTTACGTCTCAACGTGCATCATTTGTGAAAATGAGTGATTCTTAAAGTGCTGCTGATGAAAGCCTTTCAGTAAAGCATTCTTTTCAGTTGCCATAATTTCTCAGCTGGTTGCCTTCCATAGCACGTGTACCATAAGCGTTACTGCTAAAATGTTGCCCATTAAAACTATACACTAACCTTTGCAAATTTCATCTAAAGTTGGTTAATCATTAATGTTCGGAATTATCATGCTAACAGACATCATGGGTCATTACCACCACCTAAAGTTCACATTCCAACTTTAGGTAGTGGTAGTAAGACATATGTATTAGTCAGACCAGGCATTTTATTGAAAATTCTAGCTGATAAATTAGTAAAACTTGCCGCCGTGACGATGGTTTGCACGCCTGGTGCTGCGACTGTTGTACAGCTTGAGGGACCGAGCGCGTGAGGAGATGATGAGACGACAGATTCACGACTCGCGGAGATACACGTCGGCACTGCGCAGCCGCAGCCACCGTCACGTGCATGAGTTGGAGTCGGCACAGGAAGATCAGCTCCACTCGGCCGTCAACCAAGCCATTCACGGTCTCAACTCATCATTTGATAACCTTTGACCTTTTGAACTCGCAGTCAGTGCATGTCAAGGGCCTTCATGGGCTGAGTTTGGTATTGATAGCTCAAGCTGTTTTCCTTTTATATCGTGGACACACAGTGTCACAGACATCACTGATCACCCTGCGCATCCACCAGCTACTGCTGGCATAGGTTACTACTGCCATCGATAGATTGGTTCTTCAACTGGGCTTTGTCAAATTTACTCCACGTTGAAATGCATCCCATAGAAGATTAAGTTTGGTAGTAAGTAGTCTTTTGTCTTCGTTGAAGTGCTCACGATGCCACACTTTCAGTGCCCCATTTGACTGTACTGTAGTTATTCGTAGTTACTGACAGTTTTGTGTTTCGTATTCTGCATTCTCTCTTCTGGCAATGCACACTTTTAATTTATTTCATTTTCTGTGGAAAATAGCAGTTAATTCTTCTCTACAAAACGACAGTGTAATACAACTAATTGTGACTCGGTGAATGCTAAAGCATCGTGATTAAAAAAAGAGACAAAATTGTGATATGTTGTTGGCGGAATATCTGTGATCAGGTGCGTTCATTGCGAGTGGCGGTGAGCCGTCGGTGGGTTCCAACATCATGGATCTCACGTACAGGATCCAGGGCTGGAACTTTGTTCACGCTCAGCCGCCGGATCTCAGCCGAGGTCTGCTGCTGTTTGATTGTTAGTCTCTGTGATGTGTTGCACTGTGTAGTTTCATGTCTCTCCGAGGCCTCACACACGCTCACACAGAGTAAGCAGTGTGGCAGTCTGCAGCCAGCTTTGCCACTCTGGGAACTCGCTTGCCACGTGGGAACACACAGTGTTACCTGCCACCTGACAGAGGTAGCCTTCGTCCCAGCCAACTAAAGATGATATTCGATTTAGTCACCTGAGATGTCTGGTTACAAACCAAGATGATTCACTCGCCCAAGGAGGGTCACCCATCACATACTAACCGGGCTCATTGTGGAATAACTCTGTTGACGCAACGAACTACTTAGCACTATGCCAGAGTGCCAACGGAACGTGTCTGGCTGGTTACAGCTTGATCATGTGCGCTTATTGATGTGAAGATTTTATGCAGCCATATGGCTGCTGTCCTGATGCTAGCCAATCAGAAGAAATGGGGAATGAATGGACCAATTTACAGCCGAGTTACTATCTATTAGTCAGCACACAGCATTAAGAACTAGAGGAATTTGTTGAATGAGACTTTAGTTCCAGCACATTCCCGTACTGTTAGCATCTAGATCATTTGCATCATGGTGAGAGCTGTCCTTGCAATTGTGACCTAGTTCTAATCAGAAAATCTCTGAAAACCACGCTGCCAGTGCCCCTGTTAAGCTGTGGCCTTGACCTTTGGCCTTATGACCTAGGTCAAGCTGTGCCATAGATTTGCCATGAAGTTGCTGCATACTAACTTCGGCATTGATAGCTCACGTTTTTGTTTTGGGATACGTACAGACACAGCTGTTCACCCACGCATAACTCGGCCACTGTCGACTTGGGTGATGATAACAACAACAATGCTATTACTGTTGTCTGTTTTGTCAGCCGATGCAAACGTGATAGTTCGTCGTGCTAAGCTGCACAACGACTCAAGCTGTGACGTTTCACAAGACGGACGACTGTTGTGTACGTTCATTCAAAGCGGTCGTGGCTTCAATGGAGACGTGACGCTGGGCATCTTTTCTCTGCAGCCTCATAACCGTGCCCAGTGTCTCTACACCAAGATTTTTGGTAATTTATTTAGCATTGTAACGATGACATCTCTTTTCTGTTGCCGTGTTTGTGTTCTTACTGACCACTGATATTTCAGGTTGTTGTGCAAATTAAACGTCAAATTTGTTAACATTTTTAATTTTTTTGCAGTAATTGTAGAATTGTGTTAAGAGTAATACTTTTCTAAACTGACTGAATGAGAATAAAGAAAGCGTTTTTCAGAAAAAAACCTCTTCCTGTTAACTCACATTTTAGTAGTTTCTATATTACAATGCTGCAGCATTGAAACAGACAGGTTTTGAGTCTACTTTTACACAGTGAGTTAGTTAATACTATTATATTACATTTAACTATGTTATTATTATTATTGTAATTACCGTTTGTCATAACAAAGCTGTATTGATTGTTTACTTTTACATGTAGATTACCAGTTTGAAACTACCGACAAGCCGTTAGTAATTTGACATATTTCAAAGTTGTAGTAAAATGTTCAAAATTTGATTCTGTATGAATTTAAACTCACTTGTCACGTGCCAGTGTAGAGATATGTTGTTGATGATGTGCTCAGGGCCGAATGCCATCTCTGTAAGTCTGTCTCCGTGCAACCATTACGTGCTAGTCGGCCTTGCTGCCAAGCGATTTACGTGGATATTCTCTCCTAAACAGGTCAGCTATTTTGTGATCAGTTTGATGGGTGTCCCAAGCCAGGACAAATTGGGAGGGTTGCGGCAGGAAGGGCATCCAACATAAATTTGGGGGGATGATGGAGGTGGGGTCATTGATGATCTGGATTGCCGGCGCACTTGCCTCTATTATATCTTCCCCACGCCTCATAAAATACAGAATGATGACAGACTCCCACAACACGTTTCAGGTGTGAATGGGTGAATGTCTCTTCTGGTACTGACCTACCCGGGTTGTCCCGGACAAAGGGCCGTAAAACAGCATATGTGTGTCTGTTGATGGCTGTCTGGTTGATAAGTTGTGGCTTTGGTTATAGATAGATTTTGACAACCTATTTTCATCAGGTTGGTTGCGTAGCACAGTGGTAGAACATCAGTCTCTAGCTGATGAACTTTCCGTGTCCCACGCTCGACTTGCAGCTGATGGGTGACCACTGTTGTAGGTAAACCATCTGCTACAGGTCAGCCAACCAGGCCAACTCAGCCTTTCATCCTTCCGTGGTCGATAAATGAGTAGTAAGCTGGAATCGGATGTGTGCTACTGTGTGGCGCCATCTGGTGAATGAAATCTACGGAGGTAACCGCAGGCCTGGCGGAAAGTAATGGCAGCCAGGTGGGCCTGCAGGCGGACTGCCTGTCACCGGGATCAGCTGTGGGCCTAACGCTTTGTAACGAGTATGGGAGAACTTTACCTTTTTATTTACATCAGGAGTTAGTTGGTGCGCCAAGAAAGGGTTATTTTGTGGTGACATGTTTGTTGTTGGGAATGGCATAGGAGTCTGTCACAATCTCCAATTCTGCTAAAAGCTTCTGCTTTGTGGGACTCTGCCCAGCTTGAAATAAATCAAGAATAGAAGCTCATTCAGTAAAATTTCATGAGTGGTATTAGTAGTTGGTTAGAAGCAGCACATGCGATTTATTTTATAAATTTTATTTTATTTTTTGTTGCGCTAACGTTGACTCTGAAACTGTGCTACTGGAAAATGACTTCCTTATGGGAAGTATTTTCATTAATACACGCATTCTGAGAATGTACTCTGCCATCGGTAAACGTCATCTAAATGTGTATTTACTTTGCTGCTAGTGGGGGGAGTCGAGTATATTGATGAATGTCTGTCTGCGAACATATCTCAGAAACCATGTGTCCAAACGTCATCATATTTACAGCCCTTGTCACCCTTGGCCATGGCATGATCCTTCTCCAGTGCATTGCAATATGTTACATGCTTCCTGTTTTGTGGATATGGATAATGTCATGCTCTTGCCGTAGTGGCCGAGGGCTCAGAAATGACCACCAGGTAGCAGCACCAGACCACGGGCTGAATTTGATGACTACAGTTGCTTAGTTGTCAATTGGAATTGATGCTGAACTTTGTAACTGTAACCTGCTGTGATAATTTAACGCCTGTTGTAGCTGATGTAGAATCAGTGTTGTAGTACAAGTCGGTGGATGTCGTGACGTGATTGGTTGTTTGATTGTTGTTGTCGTGTGTTAGTTGGTTGCGCAAGTGTTTGAGATGCGGACTGAAGGTGCCGGTGAGAGCTCTATGGCTGTAAGTCATTGTCTCACGGCTTCACAAATCACTGACTGTTGAGTGACCAGTGTAGTCTTTGTTACGAATGTTAAAATGAGAACTAGAATTATTGTGCCCCTTGCCTGTGATAGGGGGTCATAAAGCGATGCTGCAGTCCTTCCGTTTGTCTTGTCTGTCTGTATGTCTGTTCTGTTCTCTGATTCTGTCCTGCTTGCAAGATGGCGGTATGCTCACATCACCGTTTCAAACACATTTGATCGGGGTTAGCACGGTAGGCATCCTTACGCTGTCAGCATCGATGGTATTGTTTCACCATCTGGTGCTGGTTGCTCTTCGTTTAAGAAAACAAGAATGAGAATTGTTATCATCCAGAAAACTAAAATGAAATGAAAACTGAAATTATGGCAAATAAAACGAACAAAAGCGTAAACAAGAAACCTGACCGACTAAGTTTATTTTCAGTTTAGTCCACAAAAATTTAACCACTCACTAATTGCATTACGTAGCTAAGATCTGGAAACTTTCCTGCAATTAGTTTCTTGCAATAGTTGTGCACGTAATTCTATTGGGTTTGCCATGTCACTGCACACAATTCGTTTGTCGTCAGAAATAAAAAGTAGAACTACAATTTCGGCCCATATGGAAAAAGATAATACAAAAACTAAAATTATAGGATAAAACTATACAAAAAAATTGAATTAGTAGTGATTCATAAAACTAACAACTAAGTAAACTAAAATTCTGACTAGAATATAAAATGAAAATTTAAAAATAATTAAAGAACTAGAATATCAGTGCTGTTGACGGTACAAATCATGCGTTGTAGTTGTATGTTGCTGGTTAAGTTTGCACTCTTTATTTATGATTGTGTGACGTAAGTGAAACTCGTTTGTGTCTAAGCAGTGGAGCGAGGGAGTGAGATTGTCATGGCATGTTGACGTTGACAAGGATACCAATAGTTTTGTGTCAAGAGGATGGTCAAGTTTGTAACAGTCGGAGGAAGAAAATTAATCCATAAAAATGCCAATCAAACCAATGTGTATGCGTGCGCACATATTATGTGTCCGACGTCGCAGCGGCTTTGTCTTGATTTTCAGCACATTTACGACGTGATGCATGCGTGCAACCTGGACTTCCGGGCACCGGTGAGTATGAACTCCGCAAGATGGCTGTTGTCCCCTGGCGAGGGGCTTGTCTACGGCACCAACCGTGGAGACCTGCATGTGAGGAGACCAGGGTCAGGAACCGACTGTTCAGTTTCTCTTGTTACACTAATGGTAGCAGTGGCCCACCGAGCACCGGTCTTTCAGTAATATTCGCCAGGTGGCGCCCATATGTAGCCCATATGATACATGGTTTCTTTGGCCCACACGAGTTTGCCTTCCAAATGACATCTTGAGCGGGTCATCCGACCCACATGACCAACACTCATAAATATATCACACTGTGTCAAGACATAGCTGTAGCCAGCATCTAGCAGTAGTGCTGGTGATATTGCCATTGAAATGTGAACGGTTGAAACTCGCTACACTGTGTCTCAAAAAAGTATACCACCCAACCACCAACTATAATGTTAACAGTACTTGTCAGATTCCAGTAATTTTGGTAGAAATATTACTCAGTGAATATGCCATCGAAAGGTGATCTAATTTTCCACAGGCCGCCGCTGCGATTACTGTAACAGTGTGGTGAGCTATGGCCAGTGCAAACTATTTGCATTATTAATGTTTTTGAGATGATTCTCCAGCCTGTATAATTGATTCATGTGTCAAGGAATGTCAGCTTCATATGATGTGAACTGGGCATTTGTAATAATAATAATAATAATAATGTAATAATATGTTATAGCCGCAGTGTTATCAAGTTACATTTAAAATGTCGTCTTTGCATTCAGTCAACTGGTGCAGTGTTAAGTCTGTTCATTTAGTTTGATGCATGTAGTTGTCATCTCCGAATGATACGTTGTGCTCTGAGCCTCTCTGACATTAACACACTGTGAGCATTGAAAGTGTACGAGCGGGAAATTTATTTAATTGGAGATATCTTTCGGTGTTTCAGTATTTGCTACGGGCATGGGAGAGCTGGCATGATAGGACTGATACTCCTCCCATCACCAGTCCAGTATTGGATCAGAAAAGGGGGCAGGCAATTTTTTCTGTTTTGGGATCAGTGTTTTGAGTATCTTTTAATGCTTTTATATTATTATTTTTTTTGGTGACAGTGAAGGCATATAGCATGTAACAACATAACAAAACTTGTCCCTTGTAGTTCTATTCCTGAACAAGGATACGTCGAAAACTGACTGGAAACAAACTGTGCTAAAATGGAGTTGATTGCAGTAGTGGTGGCTTTTGATGCTGTTGGTTGAGACGGAGGTAGGACATCTGAAGAAACCTTTGGTTGTCAAGGCCAGTTGTATTTAAGATGGAGCATCGTGAAGTGAGACTGGATGTATGAAAGGTTGGAGTGGTGGAGGTACTGATGGTTGGATGGTTGCCGTTGTCGACAGAGTGAACCACCGAGAGAAGCGCAACTCGGACGACGCGGCTGCAGATGCTGCAAACGACAGCAATCCAGTACGACAGCGACTGATGCACATGCTGGGCCTGACGATGCCACCTCGCACCGCGAGCACCGCGACCCAGACTGCTGCCAACAGCCTGCGCTCGGCCGCCACACAGACCGATCAGGCGTCAACGTCCGAAGCATCGACCAGCGGCACTTCATCTTCTTACCGTTACGCTCCTCGCTACTGATGCTATGGACACACATTCTCGCTGCCTGCATAGGGCATTTTCTGTGTACATCTACTGCACTCGACTCTATTGCAGGGTCCCCCCTGGTCCTTGAAAGTCATTGAATTGAAATGTTTCAAAATCAGGGCCTTGAAAATGAAGGTGGTCTTTGAAAGTCCTTGAAAAGTAATTGAAATTGTTTAGTTTGGTCTGGAAAATTTTATTGCATAATTGGACAGCTCATAAGTGCTAATGTGACTTTCTGTGACATTGCCATTCAATTGATTACTTACTTATGTCAAGACAGTTGAATAGCCACTGCCATCTTATAAAGGTCCTTGAATGTCCTTGAATGTCCTTGAATTCTAAAGTATCAGCTGAGGGGGTACCCTGCTATTGTTTTTTTTGATGTCATAGGGGATTATGTGATTTGCCGAATTCGGATTCATGGTGAAAGCGGATTCAGATTCAGTGAAAAGTTTTGTTTGATTTGAGAATGTGAATCCAGATACAGATTCAGAGGAACCTGCTTGAAACCTATTTCACTTGCGACGTGATGTCGTTGATGAAAGTTGTGGATGCTAACAATGTATAACTAGTGATAAATTAATTTAAGAAAGACACTTGTAATTTACAGACAGTAACTCAGTTGTGAAGAATTAAAATTTAAATGTGCAAAGTAATTCCAAAAGCAGCAATGGAATCGTAGGTTCTTTGTTTACTGCTGAAGGTCCGTTTGATTTGAAACCAGATGCCATGTGAAACTGAATCTAGATTCATTAATCGAATACTACACCAACATAGTCATTGTGAGCGTGAGACAGCCAGCTCAACATGCAGTAGGTCATTGCAGACACGAGTCTTTCCAGCAGCATAGTCGACTGCGTGAGAAACTCTTTAAAGAGACTGTTCATCTCTCCGCCGACACCTCACCTCACCTCACGTCAAGAGACCTCGTTCCGCCTCAGTTAAGTGTGCCGTGATTGGTCAAACTGGGTCGCTGCACAGCACATGACCCTGTTTGCTGTGCTGTGGATGCAACCAGTCACATTACACTCAGTTTAGGTGAAATGAGGTCACTTGAGGTGAGGTGAGGTGAAGTGAGTGATAGAACACTCCTCCGTTTGTTTACTCATCACAATTACTGTTCTGCATTTTCTCAGGTCCGGTTTTTCCACAGCAAATTAATCTCCCGTTAATTTAATCCGGCATTAAATCCGGCAGATAATGTTCAATTTACTCAGATGTCGTTTTTCCACCGGCAGTTCGTCAATTAAATCGTCCGACGATTTAATTGACAAACTGACGGTGGAAAAACGACATCTGAGTAAATTGATCATTATCTGCCGGATTTAATGCCGGATTAAATTAACGGGAGATTAATTTGCTGTGGAAAAACCGGACCTCAGTCCTGTCGATGGCATTGAAAGAAACTGACGTTTTTTCTGTTGAAATCCAAAACGGCACTGTATTTTCTGAGCTCAGGCGATGTGTTTTTCTTTCGAATTGGAATAACATTGCATGATTTTTTAGTCCTGATTACTACGACATTTCGTTGTGTAGCGGCTACTTGATACTATTTTAGATATCGGTTTGCAGTATGCCATGTATGCAACTGTAGTCTTAATTGTAGAAAAGTGAATTTTCTGCAGGTGATAATGCGAAATTGTGATGATGTGTGTTTATGGGTGACAAGATGTGCAGTGATGGGCTGTGATGTGTGAGCTAAATGCACTGTAAATGTACACACACTTTTGGTTTCTGTCGAACCAACGGCTGCAGTCAGCATGCGGAAATAATGTAGTCAGAGTGGTTTCAGAGATATGCAAGCAGGCAGCCTTAGGCCTATTTACCTGCAAGCGACATAGACGACATAACTATGTCTAGATGGTACTCATTCCTGTACCACTGAGGGATAGGAGGCTGAGTTGGCCTGTGTGAGTTGTTTCATCTATCCAGGTGCCAGGAACGAGAAACCACATTTCTCTAAAATTCTCCAAATTTTATTTGCATGTTACTACTGGCCGTGGCTCATTCTTCCTTGCTTTTACGAAATAGGTTATGTACTTTCAGTGATGGATGACTTGTGTCCTGTGTCAGTTGCACATAGTGGCCAGTAATAGGCGACATGGTAAGTGCATATTGCCTACACACAGATTTGACTGATTTAACAGGAACAGTGCTGCGAGTTGCGACCATGGGTTGAGTCCAATGTCTGACAGAAATGCAACAATATTCTTTAAAAAAAGCACATTTAAGCAGTTTACTTGTTAACAAAAATGGGCAAATTTCTGAAATTAAAAAAATGCTTATAACTTCAGGTGGGGGTTTTCCCCCCTCCCTGACCAGGGGCTCTGCCGTCAGACCCCCACTATAGTGCTCGCCATGAGCCCCCGACTTTTATGACGAAGTTTATGCCTATGAGTATGTGAGTAATATAGATGATACAAGTGCTTAAAAAGACCAGTGAATTAGTGATGTATTCGTTCAGTGAGAATTTATCTTTGCTGCAGTGTGGTGACCAGGCTGATCAGCTGAATTCTACATGGGGTCTAACAAGACTTTTATATGATGCAATGAGAATAGATTTATATCTGCTACATACTGTTCTTTGTATACTTAATCCAAGGATTCTAATTGCTCACCTGTATGCTGTTGGTGGAATTCAAGTCATCAGTGACCATAGCACAGAGATCACGTTCGGACTCTGAACACTGAAGTTGAACACCGTTCAGTTTGTAGGTGAACTTCATGCTGTTGTTACTGAAATGTAATATTTTACATTTGTCAACATTAAATTGCATTTGACTTCAATAACTCCATTTCTTCCAACTCAGCCTTATCAGATTGTCTCACCTCACAGTCTGCATCACAATTAGCTGTACCCATCAGTTTAAGATTCGTCAGCAAATTTAAGAACAACATGTACTATTAATACCGTTGCCAAATCAATGTCAACGAGAAACAAGATTGCTGCCGTAACAGAGCCTTGTGCAACTCCACTAGAAACTCACAGCTTTGCGATCTGAAGCCTTTGAGCTGAACATGAGCCATGGTTTAATCCACTGAAGAATATTACCAGAAAATACATATTTTTAGTCGCGCCTCTCGCATGCTGCGAGGTGCAACTCAACCAGTCAGTATGCCGTGTGTCTGTGTGTGGAAATTTTTCTTCCGACCAACCCCTATCTCCAAGCTGGTTCGACCGATCTCGATGAAATTTGTCATGATGGGAGGTCTTAGGGGGTAGCATCTCCTTAAAATTTTTGGTGAACTTTGGCCCACTTTTTGGGGAGCACAAATTTTCGATCGCAGA
>Ga0209782_1002064_pt1 | contig 11000 bp, 13 predicted proteins | sample WorMetmaBAHAMAS1_FD_187390 | JGI IMG/M metagenome (GOLD analysis project Ga0209782, IMG submission 187390) | Marine gutless worms symbiont microbial communities from Max Planck institute for Marine Microbiology, Germany - Inanidrilus... | ecosystem: Host-associated > Annelida > Digestive system...
TTTAGTCACAAATAAAAGGACAAAGTGGGCTGAGTTATCGAGGTATTATTTATGCAATTGTTTTGTAAGGTAATTTTAGATCGTTGAAGACTAACCGTATCATGATGCATTAAATGTTGCATTGACGCCTGTACTAAGCTTACCGTCTTTCACCGGAAACAGAAATAACATAGATATATTTATATATAATTGACGTGCCCTATAGATCATTCTGCTCGCTCTCTCAGTGTGGGTTTTTCGATACTGTCTAATTCTTTGATCATTTTTCTATCTGAGTCATTTCTTTTTGCGACGTCCGAATGTTTCGCATATTCCAAATCGTGTCGGTACGAGGCACTGTCGACGTGGTTGATGGGATGAGACCACGATTTGGGGCTTTTATCCGAATTTAGTCTCCTATCGAGTCTAGTTCCGGGCCCTGTAAATTGCTGACCTGGCATATGAAGTTCACCTGGAAATTTCGTCCACGGGAGTTTAATGTGCACCGTTCGTGCATTCAATAAAGTGGTGAAATCACCCCCTTTCTGTGTTTTGATAAATTTCGTTTTATTCGACTTGCATTTCAAGCGTTTTCCTTGCAGCATTCGTCTCCCATGGGACGTGGTTACGTATTGAGCGTCTCTGGTTTTCGTCATCTTCCTGCACCGAACGCAATAACAGTAGTCGTGTGGCATCTTTGTTGTTCGACGTAGGACAGCCAAATGACTGACATTCTCGATGTGTATCGCTATTTCTTTCTTACGTGAACATATCGATTTTCACCCTAAAAATGTTCGTCCAAAGCCTACACTGTTCGTCTTTTAGATCCAGTCGTAGGTTCTCCAGAAGGTAACTGAATGGGCTGCTGGTAGCATCTCGGTAAGCTTGTACGGCAAATCTCCAAGAATCGGGGTACATCTGTCGCGATAACATGGCAAACTGATTGGCATCTCGATGATTTTTGAATAAGACGAGATAGTATGCGTTGAGACTGATGTTTCTGGCAAATTTGTTTTTGTCGAATACATTCTGAGTCATATAAATCACACTAATATTGCCATGATGCGATATCTTCGTGAAAATATCGGCCACTAGCTGATTGGTTTTGGACATCAGGTCGTCGATAATTGACAATGTCGGCTGTTTGCCATCGAACACATCGTCGGTCATTTCTGGGAGTCCTTCGCAAAATATCACGGAATAATAATCGTCAAAAATAGACTGATACTCTTTGTAGCAATAATAAATTCTCAATGGCGACGGATAGATCATATGTGATGCATTTCGAACGAGTTTCAAAAACCAAGCCGTTTTTCCACACAATGTGGGTCCTGCTACTACGGCAGTGAACGGATCACGTAGCTTACACAGCGATATATCAAATGTAAATGAATATTTATATACAATGGGACTCGTATTTATCGATCTACGTGTGCACTTCACGATGCGCGCCCCCTGGAAAAAAAATGAAAAAAATTATGCTGGAGATTCCGTTAATCCGATATGTACGTGTGTTGGATAGAAATAATGTCTGTGGAAATGTCAGCACATTAATTTGCTGAGGTACGAGCGATAGAGGTATAGGTGTGATAGAGGTATAGGCGTCGGGGCCGAACCGGCCCCAACGCATATACCTCTATTGATGCCTATACCTCTATTGAGACGACAGTACATCCGTGCTGGGCCAACTAAGCACCTTGGATTCGTTGTCGCATGGCCCCGATGCATATACCTCTATTGACGCTTATACCTCTATCGCTCGTACCTCCACATGTGTTGGGCTAATTCACTGAATTCCACATCATAGCAATTCAGGCGACCAGCTCACGACTCCAATGAATCTTCTATGTATATACAAGTCGACAGACGTTGGCTTGACTTGTGTGCAGTTCGTCTGCTCTCTTTGCGCAGTTCGTCTGCTTGCTCTGCTTTTGGTGTTTGAGAGATATTGTTGAAGAAAATGTCGTCGACATATGCTAGTACTAGCATTGTTTCCTACAAATTTAATATAACTTTGTCAGCAAAACTGAGGACTGTTATTGTAGATGTTGTCAGAGGTAACTATTTTTATTTCTTCTTCTTCTTATATATTATACTTCTACTGTCGTTCGATCGATCGATCTGTAACTATTTTAATTACAAACTGATCGTCAGTTGATCAAAATTTTCTTGGTTGGTTGTTTTCTATCGTTTAATAAAATATTCTTATCGTTCAATAGCTATAATTATTTTCAATTTCAAACTGATTGTCAATTGATTGAAAATTTTTCTTAGTCTAAATACAAGTGTACTCATAATGAATTTTTTTTCGACATAGAGCCAACAATCAAGATGCTCATTATTGGCTACTCCGACGAAGTGATTGATTGTGTGATTGAGAATTTGTCTGCTGTCACTGGAACGCCAGTTTGCAGGTATGTTTCTCGATCTTGAATAATTCTGTTAAATCTTTTTTTGTTTCTTTGATACTCGAGAGTTCATATTAATCTATCTCAATACTTTCGCATTTTCACATCATTTATAAAATTTATTAAAAAACTAATTGGTCATTTTTAACTGATTAACTTTATTTGTGACGACAATCTCAATAATAAGGTCTATATTTACTGATTGACCATTCATTGTGGTATTATATGTTAATGTTACAAACGTAACGGTCATGAAATTAATATTATTTTGGTCGATGTGTTCGTGTGTAGAGCACTGAACATATTTTTCAATGAAATCGCACAGAGAAAAACTAAACTGTGTGCTACAACATATCACAAATTGGCTAGGGAGCTACGACAGAACCAACGTATTCCCAAAGTACTGATGGTTCAACCACCGACAAGTGAAGTCAAGTTGAAAGCTCTTGATGGGTTACACATTGAGAACATTGTTATATACACAGGGGAACCAACTCCCTTAAATTCGACGTTTCACATCGACCATTTATCCTACATGTATAAACAACACCAGAAGCGGCTGGTTCGTATCCAGCAGGCATGCGTGCTTACGCTGCAACAGCAGCAGCAGCAGTAGCAGCCACAGCTGCCACAACAGATGCAGCAACTGCTGCAGCAGCCACAGCATCAGCAGCCGCAACCACAACAGCAGGAGTCGCAGATGGATCATTTATATAGTGATATAAGTGACCACGATGCCAATGTGACTCCTGCTGATAATGAGAATGATCTTGTAATTATAATTAGCGAAGATGACCAACCGCATGAGATGCATATCCATAACACAGATGATTGATTGCAATTAGCGATGAACAATATGAACACTGTGAACTTTTGTGTGTGTAAATAATTTTTTTCTAACAATATGAACACTATGAATTGTATTTTTCTACCACTATGAACACTGCGAACTTTTGTGTGTGAATAATATTATTATAATCTCTTCTTTTTTATTCATATATAGTTATAGTAAAACACAAAGATATGACAAAATCAAAGCATTGATATATTATCAAACACAGAATTTCAAATATTAACGATATTAGTTACATCGATTTATTCATATGTTGTTAACATTACTATATTACCAAAACACACAGACTAATAAATAAATGTTCAGCTATTTACGGAAAGTCTTTTCAAACGTATAAGATCACGATGTGATTCAGTCGATATAGAACTTAAAAGTTTTTCAGTCATTTCAATACGGCATTTAAATCGCACACGATCTCTAGGAATTATTTCCCATGGTGAAGTTCTATCATAATTATCAGCTATATACACTTTCTTAGTTCTACTAAAGCTCACACTTTTAATAACTACTAATAAACAATATAAACGAAAAACACAAAATATGATATAATAAACAGCTAGATAGAAACAGCAAATAATTCAATCGATGTGATGTTAATCACAAAAATATAAGCAACTAGAGACAAACAGCATATACGATGTTAATGTCCAATCGATCGATGTCAGAATGCTAATGTATGAATGCCATCCGGCAATATATAACGCTTGCAATCGAATGGAGAGAAACACAGTTTATCCACCAGTACTGTTTTGAGAACGTGATTGGCTGACTGAAACCGACAAAATTTGGCGTTTGTTGGAACTTTGTTTCATAATACATTCAAAAACGTTTCATGTCGCAACTTGTGGATCTTGTATGATTTCGAAATTCCTTTTGCTTTCACCTTGTTACTCTTACCACTAGATATACTGTATAATTTTGCACTACGACCAACAAACTCGCTAATCAGACTATTGGAACTGTTCTCGTCCTTCCAGCATCCAACTCTTTTCTTGTTCATCTCACTGTATAGTGGGTGTGATGTCGGGTAATCACTGCAGTTCTTCTGCAACTGGTTTCATATCCTCGTAAATGTCATCAGTTCGTACTTCGTAAGTTAGACTGTCTGTGTCCGTAAACAACAGTCTACATCGATCTGGCAAATACTTCGACACCATGTAATGGTAGTGAAATTGGTAGACGACCGTTTTTGCTATATCCAATATAGTCATTCCGGCATATATCGGCTTGTTCATCAGTAGTTTTTGTTTTGTCGTCAACATCATGACCAGATCATTGTTAATGACCTACCTCGAATTGTTTGCATGTCGGCTTTCAAATACATTTCTTCACTTTATTTGGATCCGTCACTAACTTGTCATTCACTCTATTCCGCAACTGTTCAATTGTTTTCCCGTATACCGCCTTGGACATTAGGTTCAAAAAATCTTTTTCAAAACTCGATCTTGCCATACGACATTTTTCTGTATTAAATGCTATATATGGTGCCAAAAATGCCTTCTGGTCAAATTCCATCACTTTCTGAATTCAGTCAACTTTCATACCGAGGTCCATATATAGTTTGAGATTTCTTATGTGTAATACGTATCTTGATTTGTCCCGTAAATTTGGAATGAGGCATGTCTGTCCGCGAAAAGTATCATCCGCACTGTTATATTCGGACAACATCTGCGGTGTTACTGTAATATGCTCAGGTGCCACTGGCAAATCGGAATGAGCATCATGTAACTTAGGATGATAGCTCAAATCGACCTCTAACAAAAAAACTTTTTCACCATCGAGATCTACCGTCCGAAAATCAAATTTATCAGGTTCGTCGATGAACCAAAAATTACTGCATGGTAATTTGAAACTCATGCAGTAACTGTATAAATTCACCACGTCCCAAGAGATGATGTATGAACTTGGTTGTGTTGAATCGTAATCGGACAAATACTTATTGTTTGCCTTGCTGTATCGATTACTAACGGTCGATACCCCATCTCATATTGCATTTTCGAACATAAGATAAATGTTCCGATCTGTTATCAGCTGTAATTCTAAATTTGTCATCTTTAAACAGCATTGCTATGTATACCTGGCTAACGTCCAACAGTGAGCCGGATAGATTGCATATTCTTGTATGCCTGCACGTCGGAAATTTTCTATACAATCGGCCAACAAAACGTAAACATGTAAACATCGTGAAATTCTTGCATATTTTTGCATTTGTATGTATCCCATATCTCTTGGGCTCTTTTGTACTCGTCCTCTGTTATTCCGTCCATTTTGAGTTTTGAATAAAATTCCGACATCGATGGTAAGCTAGTTTGCTTGAAAATGTCACGACTCGTCATATACTCATATAGATATACACCCTTCTCGAAAATGTTCGGATCGCCATCACCGAATGTGCGTCGCATATATTTGAAACGATTGACCCCATCGTTGTGTAGATTTTTAACGAGATCGTCCAAACTCGATGACAGAAATTTGAAAATATCTAGATAATGTATCCCATCAATTTGAAATCCGATAAACTGTTCCGTGTTACTCGGAATGACAGTTATCCTAGACTGTTTCTTGTGTAGGTGCTTGATGATTAAATGAGAATCATATGTACAGCTGTTGTGGAAGAAACATGGAACAAAAAACTCATTGTTCGACGTTCTACATTTCAACTGTAGATTACATGACTGACAGACCGGACCAATATATTTGCCAGTAACGTGACAATGGTGTTTCGTCTAGGGTCTGATTGGACTGAATTCTTTATCGCATGTACCGCAGACTGTTGCCATTTCGTGACTTATATTTTGGTCTTCAGTCAACTCGATTATTGCATTATTCTGATTAAGAATTGTACGAATTCTCTGTTCTTCTTGATTCACGTAATTATAAAATTCGTGCATAACGTTTTCGCCCGAATAACAGTGTAATTTTTAATTGTGTTCTTCGAAAATGCTGACTGTTAAAGCGCAGAAACCACTTGGTACATGAGTAACTGAATGATTCACATCATTCTTCTCCAAAAAACATTCAAAATCGGTATAAATGACGAACGGTACTGGAAACTGATAATGAAATTTTGTAAACTTCAAAATGTCGTCCTCACCCTGAGTCAGATACCTTATCTGCTGTGACTGATTTTGCTGACACATGATCATATGTTCCTTTAGCTGATCTTCCTTTAGACATGGGTATAAACAATAGTTACATACGTAATGTTTGCACTTATGTTCGCTCCAGTCATTATCAATCTAGACATACTTTGTACGGATAGGTAATGAAATTTTTCATTGCCATCTGTAATCACGAGTAATGTAACTTGATGTTTGCGATCATCCGCAAATGTCGATGTGCGAATTGGTACAATTTGATCCCCGTCATGATACAGCATATTCACCAAAATGTCTGGGTTCTGGTTTTCAAACTTGCTAATAGATGAGAGCGGTACAGGTAACTGAATGCCATCCATATTCAACATATGCATAAATGGCTTGTAAATATATGCTCGTTCTTTATGACGATATTGATGTGAATTGACTGAAATGGCTAATACGAAATACTGAAAACAGTAATTGTCGGAACTGTAAATGTTCACAACGGCTTTCTTTACTGCGATATGTTTTGGGGTTGGGATAAATGTACCGACTTCCAAAGGACGATAAGTACCCCCAACACAATCGTATGTATTTTACCTGCAATACCGTCCAACCACTATTTTGACCACTGAAAGCGTCGACTTTCTCCAATAACTGCATCAACACGTTGTTAATGTCCAAGGTCTCCACATCTGATGTTGTTGTCGGTATGAAAAACCTGGCTGATGTACTTTGAATATATCCGTCTTGTGTTGTCCACTGAAAATCAACGGTCATTTCCAAGTAGTACTTTATAACAGTGTTCTCAACTACAGCACTCTCGTATGTTGATATAACATCATCACCGATATGCTGAACGAAATCACTGACACTCATGTCGTCCCGTGTTCCTGTCCATGTTCGATCTCCAATTAAACGATCGTGAGCATACCAACCAACGTTGTGTGTATCACGATTCTGACATGTGTTGCATATGCCATCATCATTGTGATACAGATGTGACAATCAATAACGATAACATCTGTTGCATCGTATATAATTCCAACACGTGTCACAGAGAAGATTCTGTGTTGGTACACTACAATTTCTACAACGTCCTGTTGGTAACATAACTAACACACTGTTATACTACACCCTATAACATCAATGTATAGTACTGGAGAACTGAGCTACTGCACTTGTATTTATACACAGTAAATGGGTCGTTCTGTTATGGTATTTGAGACCATGGTTCAGGTCATGTAGCATGACGGTATTTGAGTCCATGGTTCTGGGTGATCGACTTTGAGACCATGGTTCTCGTCAGTGTAGTGTGACGACCCACCCGCCGCCGCCGCGCGCTCACTCGCTCATGACGCTGTAGCACAACAGGGTGCAAAATCAGCATGGTGCTGTATCGGCGTGGGTGCTCTATCTGCATGGGTGCTGTATCGGCATATAACACACTACTTTTACTCGAAGGTATTAGACAATAGAGGCGTTGATGCACCTTTCAGATTATCGCTATTTCTTGATCTTGATAATTCACAAGGTAGTGTAGTAGCTAAATTTTTAAAAACTAATTATTTTGAGTTGGAACATCACTAAAATCCAAGATGGCGGATGTACTTCCGGTCTGGGGGTGGTTGTCTACTTCTACTTACACGTTTAAGGTGTGTGAGATATTTAATGATGATTCTACTACAAATTAACTAGTGAGTCTGCTAAAAAATTTTTTTAAATCGACTGATATTTGGCGAAGTTACTGTCCAAAGAATAGTCTTCGTTTTTGACTTACAGTGTTGTGAGACACTGGTAGAAAATTGCCTCACTAATTTTTTCGATCCTTGCCTGCATTGTGGGCTTTTATTAAAATAATTCTATAAGTATTTCACAACAAAATGCCTGAAGACCGCACAGAACTGTTGTAACTAAACAAAGCAAACAAGTGAAACCCGCAGAAAAATTTGCTGACTCACAGTGTGTGTTACAGACACAGTTGACTGAGGATTGATAATCGGTTGGTCAATGGTGAAGTTGACATTAACAGTAACTGCGCCGAACATGTTGAAGGCGTATATAGTAACCAGGTGAAGACCTAGTGGAAGTGCTGGCAGTATGCCTGTTGAACCACTCAGTGTCGCCGGGTTGTAAGGTGCCGCAATCACCGTGCCGTCGAAGTACAGCGTGAAATTCGGATTTGTTCCTTTGTCTATGAGGTACTCAACTGTAAACGGCGTTCCCTAAACAAATCATTCAAGTTTATTTATTTATTTATTTAATAATTGAAGCAAAACAGAGCAATGCAATCAGTAAAAACACAATAAACGAGTAATAATAGTCTCTGCTGCTAAGGCCGACGAAGGGTAAGAACCACTTATACGTGTCCGTAAACAAATAAGGTACAATACAGACGACAATTAGTCCTTGCCAATTACGGATTGTGAAAAATCAACAGACTTAAGTTTATGGACAAATACAGAAACACTATTAGCACATACAACATCAGCAGGTAAATTATTCCACACCTTTACAAGCGTACCACAAAGAAATGTTGTCTACAATTAACTCTCGATTCAGGCAGAAACATTTTGTAAGACTGACCACGTGTAACATGATTTGCAGTGATAGTGAAAAACTTTTTCGAACGTAGAACTGTAAGACCATGAATAATTTTATAGCAAAGAATTAGATCGCAGGCGCCGCAGTTGCGCCAGCCCTGTGCTAACAGCGATTGGCTTAGTCTATGGGAACCCTGCATATTTGACCCCCCACAGAATCGACGTCCCTTAACCGATGGCTAAAAAATTTGTCACAGGTGATTACGTCCACGACTTCTACAGCTGTGCAAAATTTGGTGAAAATTCGTCCATGGGGGGCTTCTGGGCAAATGGGTGAAATATAACTCGACATTGCCTATACTACCTAGTCACGTGTCATCTCCGCGCCTACGAATAACATTTTAGTTACATACGGCGCGTTATAAGTTTTTATATTGTATATTGTATTGTAACCCAAAATGTTTTTTATTTATACCCCCTTTTTTAAGAAACATCGCACAGCTCACCTGCGTGGCGAACACATAGGCTACTACGCTACGTGCAACATCTGTAACAGTAGGAATAGGCTGCATCTACGCACTGCATGCATGTCTAAAATGGTTTCAGCTCAGCAAGTCTGGTCAACTTTGATAGCGTTCCAACATTACATATCATACATGATAATCCGTTGACATATCAATTAGGTGCAATTTCTGTTATTTTTACAGCAGAATCCCAGTTTAATTAGGCCTACTTGTTTATTTCGAAGAATGTTTTTATTGGCGCACCCTGTAGAGCCAAAACACTACAACGAAAGTGAGTATAACGATACTAACAACAAGCGCTCCGTTGTGGCGAAGGCGAAGGTTGACAATTGGTGCTTGTATGTATTGCGGCACAACAACGGATTGAATGCTGATGTTGTTATAGCAAGTGACGTTGACTGAGTACGTGCCTTCTGTAGAGTATATATGAGTCCACGTTGTGCCGCTGATCGGAGAACTAGTCCAGTTGTAACTACGCGTATATCACATCTCACATTACTTACAACAGAGAAAAGTTTTCAACTTCAGCTGCATTGTGATGCGAGTCTGAACGATTAACGGTAAAATGTTGCCAATTTGCAACCAAGTGTAAGAGACTTAGCATTCTTTCTTTTTTAAACATACTTGGGATTGCACATTATAATAATTTTCACAGTAATAAATACCAGCAAATACTCTCTTTGTGAGTCATTCCAAAATGTACCCCACAAATCCAACCTGGCGGACGGCTCACATCTTGAAAAAAAAAGAAAAATCGCTATATCTCAGCAACTATTTGAATAAATTTGACTATCTATCTATCACAGGCGGCGCTCTTGCGCAGCCCTATGTTAACAGTCAACTTGTGTAGTCAATGGGAACCCTCAATTTTCGACCCCCGCAGAATCGACGTCCCTTAACCGATCGCTAAAAATTTGTCACAGGTGATTACGTACATGACTTCTACAACTGTGCAAAATTTGGTGCAAATCCGTCTATGGGGGGAGGGGTTCTCGGCAAATAGCTAAAACATAACCAATTTTTTATATATACCCTTTTTAAGTAACTCACCTACAGGTCAGACTGCTCACCACATTTTTGCACTTGATGGATCAAATGACTTGGACTCACGCAACAGTGTGCATTATTTGGCTTTGGTTGATATAGCAGCCCATTTAGAGGATTAAATTGCCGAAAAACAGCACTTTTGGTGGCGTAAATAGGCGTTTTCGAGCCAAACGCACTAAATATTTCAACGTTCATATTATAATTTATGTCAATCACCAGATTTAAATGTAAAATCCAGCGCATGTGATTTGTGATTACAATTGAGCAATTATTTTGATTTTTGCTATTTTACAGCATGACTCAGCAGTCCATCTTACACTTGGTGGTAAACTGGGAAGTTTTTACCATAAATATTTGCTGTTCGTTCGTTCGTTTCATCAGGGGTGGCGGTTGACTGTTGGCAGTCTTTCGACGTGTCTTCAGCCCGCTGTTTTATGAAAACGCATTAATTGATGATGAAAACGCACTTGAGTAATGTATGAAACCGCACGACAAAAGTGTATAAAAACGCATGGAAGAAGTCACATGAGAATAAAATCAACTCTAAGAGCACTGTCACAGTTCGG
>Ga0209782_1002065_pt1 | contig 10997 bp, 8 predicted proteins | sample WorMetmaBAHAMAS1_FD_187390 | JGI IMG/M metagenome (GOLD analysis project Ga0209782, IMG submission 187390) | Marine gutless worms symbiont microbial communities from Max Planck institute for Marine Microbiology, Germany - Inanidrilus... | ecosystem: Host-associated > Annelida > Digestive system >...
CAGCTAGTAGGTCTGGGGGGGGCACTGCAAGCTCCCCCAGTGGGTCTGGGCAGAGCCAAACACTTTCTGGTGCATTTTCAGCCTCTGTGGAAGCATTCTGGCAAGATTTTAAAGCAACTTGAAATTAGTAGAATTACAATTACTTTTCCTTTGCAAATCTATTAATCAAATAACAGTGACTCATGAAACGCTGCGTGCGATAAGATACAGAACATTTATAGTGCACTCAAAAGCTGTCCATAACTGAAAATAATGACAAAAAACTGAAAAATAAAAACGAACAATCTCAGAAGTACCGGAAGCAGACAGGAAGACATGGAGTCAGTCATAAGCTTGCCAAAATCATAGAATTATGATCCTACTTTCTTATTTACTTTTACTTACTTTCAGTAACTTTCAATTTCCAATAGTTAGAGTACTCACAACAGCTCGAGTATCGTGACATTAAATTACTAGACCAAAACAGCCATACCTGTTATTAGCATGAATCCAGGACTATGTACCTGGCTTTGCAAAGAGACAGAGCGACCTGGTGCACCCCGGCAAATCAAACGAGTACCAGTCTACGACACTGTGCGACCCGGCACAATTTAAGCCCTGGGTGTATGTATGTCATTTAGCCAGTCATCATCAGTTTTCTTCCTCAACTTGTTCCCAAAAGTACTTGCAGTTGGTCTTTTGTGTTCTGCTAGGCATATATGTTATAGAAAAGTTGACCTGCATGACGACTTGTTATTCAGTTACGTGTATATATGAAGCTATAATCGTTGCCTTTGTTGGTGACAACATAATGGGTAATTATTATTCTGCTGGCCACATCACTCCACAGTGGTAATTGTAAAGCAATGGTCTTTTTTCTAATGTTAATGTAATGGGGATGGACATCTGGTCCATCCCCATTACAGGGGACAGAAAACAAATCAAATGATTTGCAAACCGCATTAGGTGGAGCCAAAACTGCCCCAAAATATAGCGTGCGATATGAGCCCACTCAGAAAGAGGAATGAAGTGGTTGACGAGGTCAATGAAAAATGAGAGATACAGAAAAGAGGGACGTCTCATTTCCCTAATAGCATGATACGAAAATTGGACACCCGGTCTATCCCCAATACATTAATGTGTCTGATGCAGCTATTGTATGACAGCATGTGTTTCGTCCATATTATCTGAGGGTGGATAAACTTCATACTATTATTAGTACACATTGCTTTGTAAGATATAACATAAGCATCATGTTCGTACTCTCTGTCTGTTTGTCTGTCTGTCTTTCCATTTGTAATGAACGTGTATTATGCTAAAACAGCTGAGGGCATCAAGCTGCCATTGAGTGGTGGGTAGGGTGGGCCAAATGAATGGTGTATTAGATGGGGTCCAAATCCTACATGGGAAATGGTAAAATTTGGGGGGAATTGGGGCTACTTAAGTAGTGCAAGTGTTTTCGTGAACCAGATGATTTTTTTCTGTCACACAACTAACAGTGCATCGTCTCTAAGTACTAGCTACAAACTCCAAAGCACTGGCCCAACTTGGAGAATGGAAAGATGAAACTTATGCAGACTGGGGTTGCAGCATAAGTAGCCAGCAAAGGGACAGAAAATTACATATTAGCACGAGAAACAATCTAAATATGCTCACTGTCTGTCGCTGGTCGTCAGAAAGACAATGATGCTTTGGCCAACCGTTCTTGTGTGACACACGCTCGTTCTCCAGGTGAAATGTCTAAAGCGTTTCATTGAACAGCAGGTGCATTGCTAAAGAGAAACATATGCCGTTTGCAGAGACAATTTCCAGGCAGTGATGTCACCCCACTTTCTTCAAGTGAAGAGCGATCATGTGTCATCATTAAACACGTTCAAAAACAGACTTGCCAAACGTTATAACAAACGTAACAGCTCTGGTTTTCACCGTCGACCTGCGTCCATTTGGTTAACCAGGATTCGCCTACATTAGGAGTGATTTTCACAAACTTGCTTACTTAATGATGTGGTGCCATATTCTCTACAGAAATGTAGGTGGGATCCTCATCTCCCTTGTTTAGACCACTGAGCACGTAAGTCACTGATGTACGGCTGGTGCAATGTCAGACCTACGGTTACCTTCCCAATCACAGATCACTGCCACTGCCCACTGGCTGGTGTTCATTACATTCCTGACAACTTTGGAGACTGTCTTGATCTGAGTGGGTGGTTAAAACTGAGATTGTATACATGCAAATAATCACCCATCTCTGTACTAACTGAGCTCAACTAAGTAACTTCATTGATGTAACTTGAACGCCTTTACCACTACAAGAAAGTGCCACCCAGATGCCATATCACACGGCGTGAAGTAATGAAATAATGCTGTTACTATATATAGCAAACCTTTTTCTCCTTAATGGAAGCATTCAGCCGTTTTTCCTGCTCCACAGCAGCTTTCAGTTTAGATAATGACTCCCGCATATACTCGACCTCTTCAGACTTCTTCTGCAGTTGCAGCTACATCATCATACAAGTATTACAGCACTTATTGCTAATAATATCGTTTAAGGCCAACAACATCATCAAGCCTCAATTAAGTGGAGTCTTGGCTCCTTGAGAGTCCAACTGCTTCAAAAAAATGCCATTGTATTATATGTTAGAACAATTATGTTCTATTGTTTGATTGTGTTATTTTTTGCAATAAAGTTCATTCATTCATTCATTCAATAGTTCAGAGTGATTTTTAGCCGCAGTGCACAGCAAAAGTGGGTCTGAAGATATTTATGACATTATCTTGATCATCATGGATCATGCTTCTGCTTACACAGATCTAAGGTCACTACAAACACTAATAGGAAGTCATATCTTGCTAGCTAAATGCACATATCAGTGTGCTGCTGCAATGACCAAAAGTCCCGAAAATCATTTTGGCACTGACTGACTTTGGCAAGGAGATGCTGCTATTATGCACATTTGTGTCTTGTTCCAATTAAAACAGAAGTGAATTTACATACACAAAATATAATTTCCACACAGTTCTCAAGGTGCCTGCTAACTAAGAGTAAGCATGTTTGAAAAGTCATATCTCAAGACAGACTTAAACTGTGATCTACTAATGTCCCTTACTTTAAGTCAGACAAACACAGAATGAACGACTATGAAAACACTATACATCCTGATCATTTGCTCTTTATGTTGCAAAAATGTAATGATTGAATAGGCCAATAGGCCTAACTCTCTGATAAAGAACCGAAAGAAAGTGCAAAATAAGCTATGGAGCAAAAAACAGTAAAAGAGTCAATAGGCATTTAACTGCGATATCCAGAGTTGGTTATCTCGATTACACAAGGCCTGCGGTCCAAGTCCAGAAGTGAGCTGGACCAAAATTTAATACATTATCAGTGACCACCACCACTGACAACAACAAACACAAGAAGAACAAGAGTTCACACTTGTAGCACCCAAAATAAAACTCACAACAAGTGCTTCCTTCTCTCCACTCGCCGACGCTGTGAAATCTTCCGCATGTCTATAGCAACAGCAAAGAAACTGTGATTGCAGTGTGAGCTATTAGCAGCAATAGCACGCAGCAGCATGAGAAGATGTGGCGCCCACAAATAAGTTGACAACAAATAAGGTTTTACAATAACTGTACCGTACTGCACAAAAAATGTGGTTAAGATACACAACTGCATCCAAGAAATGTTACAAGATGACCCAATTTAAAACTGTATTGCACATACTTATCAGTGGCAAACCAGCCAAAAATTTCAAAGTCCCCCACCTCTCTCTTTCTTTTGGCAGATTCAGACCCCTGTCTCATACAAAGTAGTGATCCTCTGCTGTAAAAACATAATGTGTATAACAATTCAGAAAGAAGTGTAGATGGGGTGCTAGTCTCCATAGGCCTTGAGTAGTAAGTGGATAAGCCATTTAAGTTTCTGACACACAGCCAGTGCAATGACAGATAGTTTTCCAGTGTAAAAACCACTGCTGCCCTGTGAGCAATACCAAATCATACTATTTGGTGACAAAAAAATGTATGTGTCTAAGATTGGTTCTTGAAAGTGGAGCGGCCAGGAGTCAAACCCTAATATACTGGCTAAATACATTTAGACATTTAGCAACAATGCACCAATGTTACAGACACATACAGTCACGTACAAACGATAACCACAGTTGGCTGAAAGCCGTGTAAATGTGTGTTCTTCGGCTAACCGGAGTTTAGCAAGATCTCTCTCATATCCTTGCAACAACTCGTCCTTGCGCTGAATTCGTTCTTTCATCGTCCGAAGCACCGCGGCAATTTGCTCGCACGCTTGTTCGCGTTCCGCAGCAATCTGCCGTCGTTCGCCATGCGGTGCATGTGCAAGTGACTTCACCGACTCCGTGATGTCAGTCAGGTCCAAGATGCTGCCGACGGCTCGAGCGAGCGACAGATACTGAAGCAGATCCAACAGCAAACAATGCATCAATTGGCCATAGAATGACATGCTATACTGTAGTGTCGTCACATGATTGCATTGGCCAAGTGCTTGTGTGACATGGAATCATAAACGACAAGGATTTTATATATTCTATGGTTACCCTGCCAGCTGTAAGGTACCACTGCTTTTTGGCCAGTATCAATGTATACTGCTTGTTATAGAGGCACATGTGTGTGAACAACCTAGTAAAGGTTGTTACCTGAAAGCAGAACAATGGGGAGTCGGACCCACAACCTTAGAGTGGCAGTCAACACCCTAGCTATCACAACAGCGGCTGTACGCAACAGTATCACGATCATCGCCACAGTATGGGCATAGATTTGTGTTCAAGTTTGGGGGGGAAGACGAATGGGGCGCTTGCGCTCTATCAGCATTGCCTAATTAAGTTGTACCGTAAGTCATAACCGAACAAAGCAGTTCAAAGGTGCATTAAATTATTTTAACTGTAAGTCCACAGCTATGCAACTAGGTTATAGCCTGACACACGTTCCAATGTATTGAATGGCACATATTTAAGGTAGCATTTTCACCAAACACGCCTTTTAGAAGCCAAATATATTGGGTGGGGGGACATAATGCATCACAGTCCCCACAGTCCAATTTTCGGGGGGGGGAGAGACGTGTCCACGCAGGATTTACGCCTATGCGCCACAGTACTGTAGCGATTTATTGAAGGAAGTACGAAAATTCTTTACACAAGACCTGCTCGACAACAGTGCAGACAGCTGATCAGCAAGTACAGCCTGCAGTTCATCGAAAAATTGAAAAATTCCAAAGGTTGCACAGAAAAAAACATCAAACTCACAAGACTTTCACTCATCTCGAATGCTTCTGCGAGGTCAGACGCGGGCAGCGCTGCAGCATGACAGTGACCTCCGGGTTTACCAGGCTGCGACTGATAGATGCCAGTGAGTGGTCGAGCCGAGCGGAGTTCGGCTACTTGTTGTCGCAGCACGAGCAGCTCTTGAATGGCTTCATCGTGACTCACCGCTGCAACAAGGTTCACTGCTCCATGCAACACCTTCCACAGAGGGTCGCTGAGAGCCAACGTAAGTAAATAAGTAAGATTTATACACGGCACTCCTAACAAAAATTTCACAGAGTGCCGCGGTCTCAAGAACCAAACGGACGAGTCTGGAGCAACCGTTTAAACTGTCCGAGACTATCAATGTGGGTCCCGTTGGCTCTTTGAGGTCCAACAGTCCACACCATACTTGTTTTGTACGTTCGATCCAAAAATTAAATACGTTAAAATACGCCCTTTTTATGTCAAAGATAAAGTACGTTTCATATGTCCGCAACAATTATAGTTCACATTCCATCTATGAGATTCTGATGCCCCGAATGTCCAATGGTAGACTGTTCCAGGTCAGTGGTGCAGAAACGTAGAAAGTGGGTGACAAATGGCATGGAAGTTATGAGGTTCAAATAATTAACACTCAGTTGCGGCAGAACCCCTGGCCCTCACATGCCTCTGGACACTGCCTCCTGCCCTTCTTGGCGTCACTGCTTCCATACAGTAGTAGTGGTACTGTAATAAAAAACCAGAACAACAGCTACAGCAACGACAACAACATTTTAAGTTTTTTGTGGTAACTATTCAGCGCAGAATAATCTGCTGACTAAAACCACATCATGTTTAACATAGTATCGTCCACATGTAAGTAATCTTAGTCTAGTTTCGACTGACAGTGTAGAACTTTCTTCTAAGAAAATCCTCCAGTTTTTTCACGAGAAATGACGGCTAACTCAGACTGTCTTACAACATGGCTGTACAATAATAATAGCGATAGTAGTAGTAGCTGCACAAGGGTATAGATAGAGAGGGCGTGTAATTACGTGGGTTGTTGTTTCCAGTCTCCATGACACGGATCTTGGCTCGTAACTCGACGAGCGCATCTCGCTGCCGGGCAATCACCTGCTCGTGTCTCTCACCGCGGCACTGCGATCCAACCATTGCCAGCTCGGCCGTCACCCGGCCCTGAATACAGCACGAGACTGATGTATTTTCTATTTTCATTTCTCATTCACATCTACCTAAGTAGACGGCGAACCGGAAAGAGAAATGGTCCAGAATCGGCCGTCTATCCTTACTGATATTGTCTTTTGTCACCGATTCTTTTGTATATCAGTTTTTACGTAAATTCATAACAAAAATATACCTGCTCTTATAAAGTTCTACTTCTCATGAAATAACTAACTAGATTTCTATCCCATTCCAGTTTTAATCATAAAAATTTTCATTATTATTCCTGTGAATAAACTGGCTCTTTGTCATTGTATTTTCTATTTTCAATTCTCATTCACAATTACTGACATAGCTAATTCAGCGAGTAATAACTACAGCTAGAACTTGTGATGCAGCTGACATACTTCATCTTCAGCAGCAGATAATTTTGTCGACGTCTCCTTTTTTGCCTTGACAAGCCCATGTTCAGTTTCCTTCAGTTGTGCTTCCTTTTCATTCAGACGATTCTTGTACTTCGTCATTGCTGCTTTATGCTTACTAAAACAAGTTTAAACAAGCAAGCTGATGCCTGCTGTTAGGTAAAGCAGCGTGTAGTAATAGAGGTAAATATAATAATGTGAATGTGTCGTTTGTCGCATGAACATAGTTACTCTACATTGAGCCCAGTTAGTACTGGGATATGTGACCGTCTATGGCCATGTATACTACCTCAGTACGTAACCAAGCCAACTATAACAACTCAGCCTTGCATCCCTGCATTAACTGGCTGGTAAGTTTAGTAGTAAAGAAACTAAATGTTACACAACAAAAGCAAACATTCATAGATAACACAAACTTACTATAAGATAAAACGAACACAAAAAAACTGAAGTCAGATTCGTTTGCCTGTTGTGACCTATGACCCGGAAACAAAGCCGGCTCTGTTGTTCTTAGCCTACAGCCTCAAAGGCCAGAGGGGCGGTTGATGATAATGATGATGGAAATGGTATGGTGGTGGGTTTTATAGACAGGATTCTCCACCTGTGACTGTGTCAGAGCATGAAGAAAATATATAGCCCTTCCGGCAAGTTTGCCGAGCGAGCTAAATCATGAAAGAAGGTGTATCATGGGAAGCAAACCTGGCCTCCACATTGAGCTGCTTCATATCATCAGTCTGTCGATCGACAATCTCCGACAGTTTAGCAAGTTGCTGTCGAACTTCAACCAGTTCTGCCTCTTGACGCTTCACTGTCGCCTGATACTGTTCCAGTTCCTGTTTCTGAGATTCGGAGACTTCGCCTGCAAAATTACAAGGTACACTGACCTCCGTTCAATGGCCATTTCCAGGTGAGATGAGGTAATTGGGATGAGTTTTCCTTTAGCCAGTTCCCTTAGCTTTCCTTAATTTGAATAAGTTTTAGAGGCCTTAATGTCCTTACTATCACCCATCTAACAGTATAAAAGCACTAAAAGAAAATCAAAACGCTTCAGCAAAACTGCGGAAAATCATCTGCTATCATCTTCATGTCATCCACCATCGGCCTCTTGATGGGAAAATGTTGCTCTATTTATCCTGGCTTCTCGACATCAGTATCTCTGGCATCTAGAAGGTAATCAGGTGCAGCTGCACTAGGTAACCAGTTAATTCAAATGATCCTTAGACGAGTTACAGAAATAAAATAAGGAAATGATAAAATGGACAAAACCCAGCAAGGAAAACTTGTGACTGGTAAAAATTTTTAATGATGAAGCAATTAGAAATTGTTGAAAGTTGCAGCCATAAAATATACCGGTCACGTCCGAAAGCCTTGCATTTGCCGCAGCGACGTCCCTTCGCAGTGCCATGATGGTGTCACTCTGTTCATGGACCTGTTTCCGGAGTTCGACGTTGTCTCTCTGAAGCTGCGTCAATGCGGCAGCATCGAGTGGTGTCGGATGCGCAGGTTGAATGATGAGCTTCGGACGCTGAGGCGGCGGTGACTGTCGTGCCTTGGCCGACTCCTCTGCAGCAGTCATGCCAACATCCAAGAAATCAACATGTCATTTTGCTGCTCTGTCAACTCCATCGTCACAACTGGTTCTTGTCTGAAGTCCAAACCCTCTCAAAAAAACTTCATATAAATTCATCCGTATAACGTTTAGTAATCCTTCTAACAGACAAACTGGCAAAAAATCAGCGCAAAATATAACTTTTTCTGTCCCACTGTTGTTGTTAACTTGTTATTATTTTTTCTATTCACTTTTAACTGATAAGCATATAATTACAGATGTGTTGGTAGTTTTCATGAGTGTGACTTACAAGTAGAATCATTGTGCTTTTAAGCAAACATCTGTCTGTCCAAATAATAATTTACTTACTTACATACTTACTTACATAATTACTTACTAAGTTACTTGACAATGCTCACCGAACACCAAACCAATTGCAATAAACTCTCTCAAATGACCTGCGAGCATTTTTTCCAGCGAAGCTATCTCCATCTTATATTCCTTCACTTTAGTTGTTGCTTTGTCCAAGTTCTCCTCCAGCTCACAGATCGTCAATGCCAGTTGCTGGTTTTCCTCTCTGAATTTCTGCAACTCGTCGGAATGTTTCTGCGTCACGTTTGCAATTTCGCCTGCAATTCTTGCTTCAGCGGATGATCGTTCCGCTTCCAGTGTACTTACCTTCTCCTTAAGTTCTGCCTACAAGTGTAACAATTACGTCACTATAGTTCTCTAAGTGCACTAGTGATGGGCAAACAAGATTTTTCAGGTGACAAATTATGATTAGAAATTACTTCAATAAACTTAATTAGAGAATTACAATTACAATTTGCTATTTCTAAGTTATTAATTAAACAGAATTACAATAAAATGTATGCCAATTAATTACAACTGTCAATTACGTACGGACTGTTACAAACAATACAAAATATTAATACAAAGTCAAGTACATCTTAATGTCTCGTTATGCATCTGTCTCTTACTGACAAATAAACGGATGATGATGATGATGATGGCTGGAGAATGTTAATTAAAATTAGCTAATCACCATTTAGAAATACACAACAAATCAGAAATGAGTTACAATTAGCAGCTATTCAAATTATTTTAGCGAATCGATTAGTTGTTAAGTAGTTTGTTACACTACAAATCACCAAAAAGTGCAGTAGTGAGATAATTTGGCTTCTTAGTTTAAAAATATACAGCAAATAAGATCAGCCATGAAGACAGATTCTGACACGTGTAAACCAAATTCAATTCAAACTGCAGAACTTCACATATTGTCTTCAGGATCAAGAAAACGTCCAACCAAAACTAATTTAATGGTTCAAAAAGGTCCGATCTTGTCGTAAGAATCTCCCAGCTGTTGACAGAGTAATTCCAGAACATTGGTCTCAATGAGCATTGCAAAGTGAAATTTGCAAACACGCTGATTATTACTTCTGTAAATTATTATTCTGTAAATTATTATTAATTATTGATTAATTGCAGCCGACCAACCTCCGCAGCTCTCAGCGTATCTACAAACGCACTTGCTTCATTGAGCTGTCCAATCATATTCAATTCAGTTTTCTCCCTCTCTCTCACATCCTGTCACAAACGTCGGAGTTACTGCTAAATACATTCCACTACCATTTCACATCCATTTTAATGGTCGTTTGCCAATTGAACATCGGTCAACTGGTTCCCCTCGGAAAAGTGGAATGGAAGCTTGATGTTTCTGGTTAAACAACAGTGTTAAAACAATGATTAAGGTACGGTTTTTCCACAGCAAATTAATCTCCCGTTAATTTAATCCGGCGCTAAATCCGGCAGACGGACGATTTAATTGACAAACTGCTGGTGGAAAAACGACATCTGAGTAAATTGATCATTATCTGCTGGATGTAATGCCGGATTAAATTAATTTGCTGTGGAAAAACCGGACCTTAGCTTCATTCTTTATGCCTGAACCACCAGACTCCTGACAGAAGTGAAACTGCTCTCTGTTGTGAGTCAGAATGCTGGCTGTGAGCATTTAACATGAAAATATGTGATCCTTGTAACTAAAATTACACAGTCAAAACTGCACAGAGTCAAGCGATCACTACACTGGAAATTGACACATTTTGCCAACACTCCGGTTTTTGGTTCTTTTTTGTTACATTCCTGCCATAAATCCCTGTAGACTAAACTTTTGTGTGCAATGACTATCAAATCATATAATTAACGTACCCAAATTAGACTCTCATTCTCATCCTTAAGCTTGGTAATCAATTCATCGTATTTCTCAGCTTCTGCTGCTTTTGCTGCATCAACTGTTTGCTGAAGATTCTCCTTATCTACACAGCACAGACACAGACCTATTAAGGCACCTTCACACTGGAAGTTTCTTTCGAAAGCCGCTTTCAAAAGTCGAACGTTACATGACTGCCCCTGTGTGCACTATGTGCATGGCCCTATATTAAAGTATTTTTTCAAAGTGACTTTTACAAAATACACTGTGTCTCAAAAAAAACGTCAATGATGTAGCACACTATAACTTCAACGCACATTAACCGATTTTGGTAATTTTTTGCAGAGATGTTGCTGAGTAAGTACGCTATTAAATGGTGATTTGTTATCCCACCTCCCCTT
>Ga0209782_1002066_pt1 | contig 10994 bp, 5 predicted proteins | sample WorMetmaBAHAMAS1_FD_187390 | JGI IMG/M metagenome (GOLD analysis project Ga0209782, IMG submission 187390) | Marine gutless worms symbiont microbial communities from Max Planck institute for Marine Microbiology, Germany - Inanidrilus... | ecosystem: Host-associated > Annelida > Digestive system >...
GGTAGGCAGGGGGGGGGCAAAATGCCCCGGACAGACACCCGGTCGGACAAACAGACGTCTGAATGGGTCCAAAGTCCAAACCCCCACAGGTGAATTCAAAATGTGATGTAGTGTTGAAATTATCAGTTTTTTTGCACCCAGACAGACACACACACACAAGCCAAAACCTATACATCCTCGCTACGTGGGCTGTAACTATCAGATGGACAAAGCAAAACCTGAATTTCCAGTGGTATCAATCGCAGTTCCAAAGAACAGCACATATTCAGTGAGTGAAGCGTGAAGACAACACATGGAGCCCATAAAACCTCCAGCATTTATAAAGACCCACTCCAGATCAGATGCCGGCAAAATATGTCCTGGATATTTTGCACTCAGATCTCTGTGCACGTTCTCAAATGCTTTCTTTATATCGAATGGAGCAGTGTTATCTGCGTACCAAGACATAAACAGCAACAAAATATGAATATATTGGCTTATATTTACAATTAATACTATCACATCTTGGTAGGCAGGCTCCACATGGTGCAAGCTGGTCCTATAATGGCTGACATCTGCTGCTGTACAATGGCAAGGGTTGAACTCATGTGGCCCATTTGGGATAGTTTATCATCTAAAGGCCAGTACTTGCTGTAGTATAAATACATACATCAAAGACAGCACACAATATGCATTCCAAAGAATTACGAAAAACTGAAAAGAAAACATTAAATGCACTTGAGTTGATTTTTGAAGGCATCCACACCATGGAACAGCAGAGGATCTGTTTGTAAAGTTCTACATTCCTGGATAGTACGAGAAAAAAGGCACTGCAATTACAGAGAGATTGTAGGAAGTGGAACCATACCCTCGTGTGATGCATGATGACAGAGTGTAACGGAAAAGTGCATAACTAACGGGTGAATGACTACTACTTATAACATGAAAAAGTAGCACTAAATTACGAATATTTATCCTATACAATTTGGCTAAGTTGCGTGTCTGAGCAATATCAATTAATGCTGAAAATCGAACTCTAATCATACTTTTGCAAACATGACAAATCATGTGACATAATTAATTTATTATTTCAATTTCCTTTCCGGCTTGCTAGAGCTGTTTCAAGTACTCAAACTATTCAAAGTTACTGAAAATAACTTAAAAGTATAAACAAGTAAGGAAGATCATAACATTTATTTTATCTTAGTTGAAACACATGCATCGCATCAGGATGGAAACTTCCATTAAGTCACTGACCATCAGTTTCATTTTAGACCACATGTTGCATCAGAAACCAAAATGAGGTGCACTTGGGACTGTTGAAAATACTTTTTCCAACAGAGTAATAAATGGATGGTATCTGCAGCAACAGTCAGTTATATAAGCATTATCTATGTTATTTCTGTTTCCGGTGAAAGACGGTAAGCTTAATACAGGCGTCAATGCAACATTTAATGCATTATGTAAGGGTGTGTATAAACCACGCACCGGCCACACCGGCCGCACCGGCCATATACGGCATGGGCCGCACCGGCATTAATATACAGCACACACCGGCCGTCCCCTCTGTCGAGCCTCCCAAAGATCATCATCATCATCATCATAGATATTTTTTAAAGTGCATGCTTGGATAGATGGATGTCTTTGCTACTTACTGACAACGCCTCACCATGATTGTGGGATGGGATGATGCCGGGATTTCTGGTGGACTACTCAATGACACGTAACCGACTCGCAACAGTCAGCTAAAATGGCAGGTGCGTGGTATCACAGTGGACGGTGCGGCCGATGCGGCCGGTGCGTGGTTTATACAGACCGTTATGTAACGGTTAGTCTTCAACAATCAAAAATTACCTTACAAAACAATTGCATAAATAATACCTCGATAACTCACCCCACTTTGTCCTTTTAATTGTGACTAAAAATGTAGAATTTACAACTTTCACGCAAACTGTTATGATTACAACCGTACTGCTCATAACCGGAAGTTTACTCAATATCGAGTAAAACTGGATCTGGGATAAATATTCTTTATTTACTGACGGGCCCTATTTCGCCGTTGTTATGGCCAGATCGCTGATCTGGCACTAGAATTAACGTTCAGAAAAACATCAAGGCGACGTAGATCATGTATAGACAATTGTGGCTAATCATCAAATGCACAGCTAGCCGTGTGACGACTGCTGCTTTTTTGTTTAGCATCAGTCTTTTTATTAATTACCTTTGGAGGAGGCATATTTCAGAGCGACAGATGAGACCGCCTTGTCAGTAAACAAATAGGACTTATACGTTATCCATCCGTGGATCAGGACCACGAATAGCACAATTATAAATAATGTGATTAAGCAGCGTTTACAACATGAAAATGCCGACATTTTTTCCTATTTAAATACGTTTAGTGCAAACGAAACCACAAAATTCACGCGCTGTTCAACCAAGAATATTAACCTCTTCAATTTAAACAGGGAGCAACTGTAGTGATGGTATTTTCGAGTATTTTTGTAAACAAGCGATACCCTTTCGCAACAACTCGGGTACCCAAAATAAATGTTTTGATTTAAGGAAGTAACAAAAGTGCGTTAATAAATAGTTTCTTACTTTATGCTACTTGAACTACTATTTGTCATTCTTTCCCAGCTGTTGTTAGCATTTGAATTTAACTATGTTCCATAATGTGTAAGCATCTAAGTCAGTTTTGACATCAGTGAAATAATGATATAAAAACCTATCTTGTAGAACATTATGTTATATTACTATCACAGCTACCATTTATGACAGCAAATTTTGCAACAGCATTGTGTAACATCAAGCCGTAATATTATCTTATCATTTAATGTTGATAGTGACGAATAGCAATAGCATTTTATGAGGCAAGATTGTAAACATCAAGTGTGGATATGTTGGTGTTTCTAAAATGTTTCTGTACAGCTTGTAATATATTCACATTAAGTACCGGTAGTTATTTGTAAGTTCTCTTTATGTGAGTTTGCAATCTCTCCTACATTAAAGATGAAATAATGTAACGTTCCATCAGAATAAATGTAACTAACTGTACTGGATAGTCAATTCACTACAATATATTACATTATAGGTAGCATTAGCATTGGTATGTATGCTATTTTCTGTTCACAATATACCAGGCAACTTTTGACATGAAAAGAAGAACAAGAGGTATCCTTGTTCAAAGTGTGTGGTCTGTAAATGTCATATTAAAACTGGAAAAGTAGCGATAAACTTATAACTTATAACATTTACAACTGATAGCATCAATTTAATAAAATAAATCATTCCGTAACACCACAAAACTTAAATATAAATCAACCAATCACATCATATCTCAATCAAAATGTTCAGCAGACTGTAAACTGCAGTTTAAACATTCCTCAGTCGTGTTGATTCATGATGGAAATTTAAAAAAATAAAGCTTCAAATAAATGCGAGTGAAATATATGGTATATAAACAGGTTCCAAAAACATTCGTCAAAGTAACACAAAATTGAGCAAATATAAAAAAAATATGCATAAATATCCTAATACCAGAAGTAAATAACAAGTGTTACATTTTCATATTACATATATCTGGTGTAATGAATCTTCATTTCACAGTACAAGCATCTCAACGTGAAAGGAATTTTATCAGGAAATATTCATCCAAACTATTAATGTTAACTAAACTAAGACAACATCTTGAAACAATTAAGACAGCAAAGTTGTTACATGCAGCACCACGATAGATTCTGATAAAAAAACACTAACCCAAGATAAGGTTGATGAGGATCATAATATGGCAAAATAGTATATGAAAAATGCAAGTGAAAAGAAATTCACCTGATAATAACCGTAAACATCACTCACTATCACGTAAATACTATATTTTTAAACTTACTTGCTAACGTATCAGACACAACATAGCCATACAAGGCAAAGCACCAGCATATACAAAGTCTACTGAAATACTCTTGTCAAACTAAATTCTACGGTCTGAAAGCATGTCAATGGAATGGCACAGGTTTAACAGGAACAACAGTTGGGAATAGCATATATCATGTTTCAGCACAATTTTAAAAAATGCAAAAATATAGGCTCGGCAATAAGGAAGGAAATATTACATTATACATACTATACTAAACTCGCTTAATGTGGTCATTATTATGGTTCGTAGATCCATGTAATAATAAGAAAAAAAGAGCTATACTACAGTATCATAATATTATTACAACATATTATGAAAATTACATGTAATAATTAAAAAAAAATTTTTTACAATTTACATTCTTGCCATAAAGTACAAGAAAGAAAGCAACAGCTCCAGCCATATTTTTTTCTCATATATTATATCCTTTAGGGCTTGTCACAGACTAGTGCACGAGTCTTTATGGCTGGAGTGGACAGAAGAAAAAATAGCAGTTTACCTGACTATGGAAATGAGTTATACCATACAAAAACTAATTTACAGCCAATAAACAGGTGCTACAAGTATAGTAAGCAAAATATAATCCAACATATAATCACCTCTGTCCTAACCAGCATGGTGTGTGGTATGTAGGGCTGTACCGAATAGGGGTTATTTACTATTCGACTGAATACGAATAATTAAAACTAGTATTCGGCCGAATAGAATACGAATAGAATATTCGGTACAGCCCTAGTGGTATGATTCTTGTTTCTAAGATACAGACTAAATTATTCATCTTAATGAAAACTTTGCATGAAACCAATGCTAGAAAAAATCACCAACAAGTATCTCTAGTACAGCAACTAGTACATACAAGTATTAAAAGAGAAGTCGACTGAGATAGAAGACAAACAGCACTAGTCTACGAACAATGCGCGTAATTTCACTGACAGCTACAAATATTCACGCAGACAATATCTAAGTACATAAATGAATTACACAGAATCTAAGCTTACTTGTCAGAATAATTTGTTCATAAGATGCCTTACAAATGGACTTCTGTCAATATCCAACAGGCTCCATGATGCTGCATGATTACTTCTATTTTACAGTAACTATGAGTTCAACATGTAACAAAACAGGCAACTGGCTGATGAAGCAAAAAGTGTTTTTTTAAATAGGTTGTAAGAAAAGACTTATACTAAGCTATCACCAACATATAACTATGACTGCAATTATTGGAACCATATAACTAAATGCAAGCATGTTAACAAAGTCATTATTTAGCTAGCAAGCAAAAAAACTGCAAACTCACTGCATTCATAAAGTAAGTCACACAACAACAGTTGTGGGTCAACTTTCAAAGTCATTCTTCTGCACACAGGCCAACTTCATAATATGTTAAAAATGGTTTTCGAAAGGTACGGATCAAAATAATCTTTATCAAAGACAGGGATCATAATCACACGAGAGAGCAATAACGCCGATCTTAAGCAAACAATTCCTTTATGTGTGTCATGTAGTATCCAGCCTCAAAAAGCCACGCCTTCATAAGTAAACGCATCATGCGGAACACATTGATGAAGTCCAGTGCGCTGAAGAGCTGGCCCGGAAATGAATACGCAGCAACTGACGGGACAAACCCACGAGTATACTCCACCGTCCACATGCCAGCTTTGAACTGTACCCCAGCAGCACTGCCCAGCTCATGATACAGAAAAGATCCTAAACAAAAAAGCACCCATATTAAAAAGTAGGTTAAGATACCAGTTGATACCCTAAATTTTTGTTTATGGAGATGATTCATTAAAACTCATTATTTTCAGGCATTTACTTCAGCAGTACCTAAACGTTGGTTGGTTGGAGCTTAACTGCGCTTTTAACACAATTTAGGTCATTTCGCACCTTTAAGGTAAGACTATATTGTAAATATTAAAGATTTAATAGAGATTAATTCTGGAGTAATAATATGCAAAAAAAGCTAAAACTAAGATAACCCAGATGTAATGTGTGTAGAAATTGTACATAACAGTTTACTTATACTCTGATACTACATAATATATCTCGGCAAAAATATTGGGCACCCAACCCTCTCATTGCTGATGCATGTGAATGCATCACCTTCTCCCAATGTGCCACATAATAATGTCTCAGAAGCTGTTAAACGAATTCCAGACATCATTTTAAATTCCAATTGAACCTACATATAACTGTGGTTGTAATTATCTTGCATAACATTCACAGACCTAGCAGTACACCATCTACTGACTCAAGAGCCATGACCGGGTTATTATCATAATAGAGTATTTTATGAGCAAATACTGGAAAAGCAGTAGGCCTACCAACAAACCTGGTTTAAAAGCAACTGCAGTGAGTTCTCCCTCTTTCCAGAGACGAAGCTCACCCGCCAGCACAGTGTGTGAGATGTTTGCCCAAAAACGACCTGACAAAATATCAATGCCCATTTTACTTACAGAGCAAGCAAAGAACTGCAGTGCTCAGTCAGTCCAATCTGTCACCAGCAGGACTGCCTCATAGAACAAACTGCCGGTATTTAATTTACTCAGTCGAAGGTCAATTTTTCATAGTTAGAACCGATCTTGGCATGATTCTGTATCACATCTGGTCCACTGAAAACGTGCTCGGTGCCGGTCTATTTTTGCAGATCAGCACCGGGTCATGTGAGATCCGACAACGGTTGTGTTGCATGCAGACTGCAATATCTGCACGACTGTCTGAAGTGACATGCAGCTGATAGCAAAATGAACAGCTGCCACAATCTGTGCCACGCAACTGGAGCATAGAGCTGGCAGTTTTCCAGATAGATAACGGCATATACCGCCACCGGCGAATCACATGCAGCATGTGTGCTTGCAGGCCATCAAACTGCAATTGGTGGGGGGAGGGTTAGAGGGGGACACATCATTTTGCCACATCCAAGCAATGCCTTGTTAGTCTGAAGCATTGATTAGCCCGCTCGACAAACCTGCCGACTGGGCTACATATTTTACCTTCCGTAATTTCTTCTTTTTTTACTATGAGCAAAGCTATTGTAGTATCTACTGTGGGGGAGAGAGAGGGGGATTGTTCGGCAAAAAAAAATTTCCACACACAGACACACATGTGACACACGGCATCCTGACTGGTTGAGTCGTGCCTCGTAGCATGTGAGAGGCGCTACTAAAAAACCTACTGTAACCTACCATCAGTGAAATTTACAAACTGCAACAATGCTGGTGACTAAGCTATAAAACCTTCAGTTATGGCAGGTTTCCGTAAATGTAAAAATTTGAAAAGGACTAGGTTTCCGTATCCTCAGCAACAACACAAAGAGCAATTTACAATAGTTGTAAAGAATATTTGCAACTACTATGTTGCCATTACAAACCAGCAAAGCAACATCACAAAAAAAAAACCTGAGTGGCCAGACGTGTCGACTGCGGTTCCAAAAAAGAGTATATTTTCCGTCAGAGAAGCATGAACAATGCAGACAGAAAACATCAGACCTCCAGCATTGACAAAGACCCACTGCAGCTCAGAAGCCGGCAAAATATGCCCTGGGTATTTTGCACTCAGATCTCTGTGCACATTCTGGTATGCTTTCTTCACATCAAATGCAGCAGTGGCATCTGCATACAAATATAAAAACCACTCCTGTCACTTGATATTACTTCCAATTACTTCCATTTCACAACTGTTTGTCCAGATGAACATATGTTGGCTAGTTCCCACATAGATCCTCAGCCTCCAGACGTTCCAAAGACAACCTCTGAAGATCAGTCAAAAGGGAGTTTTTACTAACATGAAGACCTACCTGACAACCAACAACAGTGTTAATGCCATTACCACCGAGTTAAGGTTTTAGCGGAGCCTCCCACAAAACATAAAATAAGTCATTTTGGAGACATTCTTAACCACCAGTCTTCTGGCATAGTACTGAAGAAACACAACAAAGAAAGCAAAGCAAGCAACACATTAAGAACAAATCAACCCTTTTATGTGTTTCGTAATTAAATTCATTATATTTCATTTCGTTGCGTATTCACTTATTCAGAAAAAAACATCAAGACGACATAGCATCGTAGAAATTGTGGCTAATCATAACATGCACGGCCAGCCGTGTGACGACTGCTCGCTTTTGTTTAACACTGCTAACTGTGTGTATAGCATCAGTCATTTCAAATAGCTCAGATCGGCGCATATGCCGACCAATCACACGCTGTCTGGGCGTCTAGCCTTGGCGAGGCTAGATGCCCAGACGGCGTGGTGACAAGCAGCTAGCTACCATTGTCAAACTTCATTGAGTGATTTTTCGCTCATTGCCAAGTCCACGTTAATGGAATCTTTAGTCATCCTTGATATTAGTGTGTGTTTAAAACCAGTAAATTCTCTCCACAACAACAGAAAATGCTTATAATTACGAAATAAGTAACATTTGTTATATTACAAATATTTAACAGTAAAACAAATTGAATGCACTACTGGCGCTAGCAATTTTGCCGTTGTTATGACCAGATCGCCGATCTGGCACTAGAATTAACGTTTCAAATACCTTTGGGGGCAGCATATTTTACAGCGATAGACGAGATAGCCTTGTGAGTAAACACATAGGACTTATATGACATCCAGCCGTGTATCAGCAGAATGAAAACAGCAATTACAACTAATGCAATAAAGCAGCGTTTACAACACGAAAACGACAACATTGCAGAAAAATTTCTGCTAAAATAACTAAAACAATACAAATCAAGTTCAAGTTCACCCAAGAGTATTTAATCATTTGCAGGATGAGATCTAGGGTTGTAACTTTACTAGGTCAGCTGTTTATGTTCGGGTACTCGTATACTCATCTTTTTTTAAATTTAGAGTATTCGATCTGCACGAAAATACCGGTGAGCCCAAAAACTTTTCGGAACTGTTTTCTAAGAAAGTGTACTGTAGCCTTCCATGTGGTGAGCTGATAGTGCTGGTGGGCACTCATTCAAATTAATTATTAATAGGTGTTTCAGCAACAGTTTGACCGATTTTGGTGCAATATGGTAAGTAAGTGAGTAAGTAAGTTCTTTATTATGGCGCCCGACAAACACAGACACTTACATCAAAATCAGACAATTACCAATACATACAATTAATCATCAAATTAACGACAAAATTTGCAACAATTAGTCATCAAACTACAGAAAAATTAGGCCTACAAGTAGTCAAAAATTGATCGCACAATGAAGCTACACTTGGTTTTCTGATATTTATGTTCCAGTAGTTCATAAAGGATGACCGCGCTGCCTTAGCGAATAAGACACACTACGGACAGGTGGAAGCAAATTGGTACAATTAAACAATGAAAAGAACTGTGCATCAGTTTAAACAGCTGACAATCACGTGTACTAAACAATAATGTAGCATCATACATTCTATTGGTAAGGTCGGGTTGCACCATAAGTAATCCTTAAACCTCCAGTTAACTCTGACTTAAGTGGAGATAGGTAAATAAATGCGTTGCACCATCGCCACTGCATGCTAATTAAATGGAGACATAATTGGCGATTTAATGACTACTTAAAGTTAAGTGGCGATTAGCCAAGTGACTATTTAATTGTGAGGTTGGTGCAACAAGCCCTAGTCTCCATTTATATGATTCAAGCAGTCGTTGAATAAGATTTAAATGTTCAACAGAAATAAAACCATACGGTACCATATGCAGGAGATGCATACAACAATTTTGATAGAACATTAATATAGCATCAAAAACTACAGTAAGACAGTCACACGACATGCCCATCTTTTTAAGCTGACACAACAAATACAACCTTTGATTACAAACTTTAATAGACTGCTGAACACGTATGGCGATGCACACTATAGTCGTTCTGACCCTATCGGCGACCAAAAAATTGAAAATTTAAAAAATTGAAAAATCAAGATTGCGGACTGCAGCCATCTTAATAGTCGATATCTCGTATGTCCAATTTTGACGAAATATTGCATGGTGGTGTAAATTTGGCCTCCAGACCTTAGGTAGACATGGAAAAGATGGTGAAGATGGAGAGTTGAAATAAAATTTTAGCAGTAAAACTGCAAATATTTATGGTAAAAACTTTCCAGTTTACAACCAAGTGTAAGATCGACTGTATAGGTTTTTTTGGTATTTCGTTAAACTACTCCACGTCCCTGTGCTTAATGTGCTTTTGCCTGTTCCCACTCGTGTGCCCCCTCCCGTGCCCACCTCTAACGAAAAGTGGGTATGGCCATGTCACGTGCCCACCCGTGCTCTATGGATTCGGCGCCTATGGCTGACTCTGAACTACCGGCGTTCTCTATCGCTTCCTCGAAACTCGTCTAGCGTCACCACCGATAGCCCGGTGACATTAGATAGGCTACGTATACCAAGTATAAGATTGACTGCTGACTGCTGAGTCATGCATATCCCTAAAACAGCAAAAATCAAAATAATCACTCAATTATAATCAAACACATGCGCTGTAACATTAAAATAATCAACAAGAAGCTTTGAAAAATGTTGGGCCAATTCGCCACTGCGAGCCGTTTTACATTGCCATTCACCAGGTGTCGCGCATCGATGTCTACAACGATAACAACGACGACGACGACAACGCGTGACAGAGGGGACCGCTATGGCCCCATGGAATGGGCCCAATCACGAGATTTGAAAGTAAAACCCAGTGTCGAGCAGTTGTGTTGTTCCTTGAGTTGAGTTTGAGCCGTTCCTACTTCCATAAATCAGCGTTGTGTTATATTGTTATATTTTCTTGGCGTCACGTGCTGTCTGCCATTTTGCATTGGATTATTTTGTGGTGTTAAAATTGCGGAAAGTGGGTTAAAATTGCTGGTTTTTCAACTTTTCGGACCATTTTCATTTAGAAACGCTGCAGAAAGATATTTGTCATGTCAGAGGATGTTCAGAAGACTTCTGAGGGTGCAGAGGCAAATCTAAAAGTAAATTTATATGTGTTCAGTTTTCGCCAGTTTGCGGTGTTGTGTTGGTTATGCAAAGATGGGGCGTGACTAGCCTAGTCATAAGCCTCGTCTGCCTAGTACCTACACCAGACTCGGCTTAGGATGAGAGTCACTAAGATCCGGTCGATTTTTCGAGTTTCTTTGA
>Ga0209782_1002067_pt1 | contig 10992 bp, 8 predicted proteins | sample WorMetmaBAHAMAS1_FD_187390 | JGI IMG/M metagenome (GOLD analysis project Ga0209782, IMG submission 187390) | Marine gutless worms symbiont microbial communities from Max Planck institute for Marine Microbiology, Germany - Inanidrilus... | ecosystem: Host-associated > Annelida > Digestive system >...
TTACGTGCGAAATTTCAACTCTCCGGAGTTTTTCCTCGTCTTAACTAAGTATGTAACGATGTCCTGTGTTGGTTTTGACCTGCTGGGTATTCGTGAAGCAAACTGGACGTTTGCTTCACGAATACCGGCATCTGCTTAGGCCTAGTGATTCAAAAGGGGCTGTGCCTGGGCAAAGTTTGATATGATCGATATTAATACTGGGCTACAAAATTAGGCAATTTTGGTAACGTAAATATTATGCTGTATGTGGACCTTAACTGGTTCACTAGTATCCGTAGTATAGTACACGTACATACAGGCCGATTTTTGGCTACAATTGGGCTACTTTTTGGCTATAATTTGGGCTACTTTTTTCATGCACTTGGCGACTTGACTTCATAAAAGTCTGGCAAGTGGCAACACAGTCCATAGCCAATACGACTGAATAAATATAAGAATACATACCGCCAAATACCGTAAAAGGTAGGAAACACACGACAGTAAAAGTATGTACACACGTCAGCAACATTCTAAGTATGTTTAATAACAAAATCTTAATTTTACCACATCCCACTACTTGCTGCTCATATCTGTTAGTGAAGTCTTTTTCCTTAAGTGAAAATGATCGATATGTCTTACAGTACAAGTTAGATTTTATCTTAGCAATGCCCAGGATAAGAAATAGAAAATTCGTAGCGTCAGTAGTGTTAGGGCTATTAGTAATAAGGTTAGATAACTTAGGTTAATCATATTAGTAGCTTAATTTCAAATTTGGCTTGTACTTTAATACATAGCAGATTTACACTCACAGAAAAAGACATCACCTTGTCGAAAACCAATAACATAACGTAACGTAACATAAAATTCAGTATGACTTTATACTTTAAATTTTTGTATTTGTATAAAACCAAAAGCAAAGACGTAATATTGGATCAACTGCTACAATTGTTTTGTTTTAGTTTTTGTTTCATAAATTATTAAATAAAACTCGCTGATTTGTCTCGTAATGATCTCGTCAGTCGTCACGCAAAGTGAACCGAGTACCCAATTCAACTTCCTGTATCTAAAACGGGGTGTATTGTAATTGTAAATATTATAATTTTTGAGTAAAATAAGAATTTTAAAATGTTATGGCTATGATCAGTAAATAAAGTAAAATATGTAACATGTCAAATGGCTTAATGCAATACACAACGGCGTAATATTTGCTGTGATGGACACTATTGGAAAAGTTTTAAGAAAGAGTAAGTGAAAACCATATGGCTCCCTTTTGCTTGCGTTAGTGGACTGGAGTCACAGGTGTATGTTGTAAGACCACATCTTTTATTCAGTACAGATTGAAATTCTATGAAATTTATATTTGCTAATAAATGTCTAGGTTTATGTGAACTGCACATAAACATCTGTGATGTTATTTTTGGCTCTTTCAGCCACAATGCATATTGAGAAGACAATATCGTAGCCCCAAAATTACGAACCGTCAGTTACAACTTGACAGTTGAATAATTATGGAACCGTCAGCGAAGACAGTGATGCCTGTGCACTAGTGAAGTGCTGAACTGCAGCACTCAGAGCGTTCGGTGCTAGCCTAGTTCAATTCTCGTGTAAAGACGTGTGAAGAATTTTCATTTTCCCTGCTTCTTCTATAATTGTCCGATAACCGTATCTCTGTTATGTGTGTATGAATTTAAGCACACACTGATACATTATACACACAAAGTTTATTGCATCAAAACTTTCAACAATGAGACAGCATCTCACGGTTCTTACCAAAATGTTCAGAAATTAATAACACAAAAATCGAGAAAATTGTTGCAGTTAAATAATCTGTGTCAAACATTAGACAGCTTAATGCTCACACCAAAAATGTTAGGGTGCGTATAAACCACGCACCGGCCACATCGGCCGCACCGGCCAGTTTTCGAAACACGCACCGGCATACTGGCCGCACCGGACTTAATATACAGCACGAACCGGCCGTCAAGACTCCCAAAGTTCGATATTAGTTCTATCATACTAAAGACTAATGACACGCACCACATTCATTCTGTATTTGCCCATAAAACACAAAAATAAAATGTACATGGCATACAGGTTGGCAGGACAGAAAGACAGCAAGAGCTGCTCTTATATTATAACTGCCCTCAACACAAAGCAAACGTACATCACTAATTTCAAAACAAGCTAGAGCCTAGCACTTCGTTCCCATACCGTACCGGACTGACGCTTGGTTGCCCCTCAGCGACGGGGGATGAAAATTGGGGCCCGTGGAGTCACTGGATTCTCCCCCCTTACATACTCATCACTCATGTAGTCATGAAATGTTGCTGTGTGAAAGTAGAACATTAACCAATTATAGTCAGTAGAATTTACCTGTATAATTTACATAGTTAGGGACTACCTACCTTATCACAAAGCAGTGAGAGCGGAGTGAATATGACGCCTTCCCCCATGCATGACCATTATGACTATCATGCCCAGCAATGCACATGGACTGGTGCTACCATTTGTATGCAGTGACTACCAACCACTGGTAAGGCTGCATTGATTTTGATGGCCATGGCACTGGCCAATTTCAGAACGTCTTATATCAGGGCGGCTGACCTGGATTAATAAGGATTACTTACTTACTTAGCCATCAGTGGGCCTAGGTACCGGTAATTGATATGCAGTGGTTGGCTGGCTGGAACTAGTCAGGATGGTGACGTACAGCAGCAGCAGGCAGTACTGGTGAGTTCACAGTGGACAGACGAGATCTGTAGGAGGCTGGAAATAACAGTTACAGTTAACCTTACTGCTCCAGTTGTGACCTGTCCCAGATTTAGGATTGGTTATGCATTAACAACAATACTGATCATGCTTTGCAACTTACATTTGCATCTGTCATGTGATTTTACCGGGGTATGCATCTGTCATTTGATCTTAAGCAAGTCCTAGGTCGAACTTACCATTTTTACCATTTTGATTACCATTTTTATACATTTTTGATTATTGGGCCCATTCTATAGGGCCATAGCAGTCCCGTCTGTCACGCGTTGTCGTTGTTGTCGTTGTCGGTGTTGTCGTGGACATCGATGCGCAGGCGGCGTGCAACAGTGGCGACAGTAGTGACACCTGGTGAATGGGCGTGCGGCGGCTCGCAGTGGCGGATGGGCCCAACATTTTTCAGATGCTTCTTGTTTTCTTAGGATTTTCTTTAAAAAGTCTTAAAATAAAAACTTAGCAAAAGTAAACTTGATAATAAAAGTGCATAAGAAATGTTAGGTTGTACTGAAAGTTAGGGATGTCACGTTTCTGGAAATCTCATTCCGGTGTCTTGATGGGCAAATCCATAGTCTCAGTCGAGACTCAGTTTAGACCAAATTCTGACACATTATGGTGTTCTTGCAAAATTGGCACTTAATGTAAGACCATGTTTTGAGTGGTACACAGTTTGTTGTATGTTATCTGTCATGCACTGACAAATAGCATTTAATAGCCCTTCACTGGATGATGCAGACCGCAGATAGTAATCTACAGTGTGGGTTGGAAAGGGAGGCCAGTCAGTGCCATGACTTTGCACTGTGTGTGTGCACTTTAAAACTTTTGAGAATTGGCTGCACACTCAGTTTCTTTGAATATTTTGATCATTATGTTAAAGTGATCCTAGCAATTTTGCCACAGTAACAGAGCGTAGATGTGTTTTTAAAAAGTTTTTTACACTTTAAACTATCTTATTTGAAAAAAAATAACCACTGAGTTGATTCCAGGTACCGGTATCTCACTAATGTAAAATTAATTTTTTTAGCTGGTGCTGTTGAAGCTGGGTCACAGTCAGCTCACAAGACAACCCAGTATGAAAAACTGGCACAAGAAGCAAGTGACGAGGAAGTTGAAGATGATGTCGTTTTTCTACAGGAAGGCGCTGTTTATCACCGTAATGGTTTTGCCGCTAGCAACCATGATGATATTATGTCAGCGGGAAAGACAAAAGATGATGCAGCACTAGAGGGATTGCTACAGAAGGGTAAAGTGAGTTCCAAGAGACCATCTGGAAGTGACTTTGTTCAAGTTAAAACAGCGCGATGGCGTTGGAGACGAATACTGAATTGCCGACATATGGTTGTCATTCTGCTTGTGCTTCTCTTCAGCCTTATTACAACATTGGTTGCGATTCTTGTCGTATATCGCAGTGGTCATTTCATTGTGCCCACTCCTAACTGGAAGAAAGAGTATAATGATACTGGTAACTGTTTACCTGTTTGCATGTTCTCTATGAGTTTGTTAAAACAGTGTTGACTAGTAATTACTAACTGCTGCTGCATAGCATTTGACAGCCTAATCTTCTACTTATTATTCTGTAGTACTTGCTTAGTTTTTAGCGCGAGATGTAATATATACATCTTGCACTTATGCTACGATGTCAGTGTCCGCATGTCTGTGACGGAAGTGCATTGGCGCATTATAGCTAATTTAGGTTTCAAATTCCGATCCCAATTTACACGCATTGCGATCGCGGTGCATGTGGGTGCGAGCACTGAACTATTTATAGTTCAGTGGGTGCGAGGGAAGGGATCATCACCAGGAAGAGTGGAGGGATCATCTCGCGCTATGCTAGCCACTGCTAGGCCCACTTGTCTGCAGATACTCCAGGTTAGGCCAGATTTTGCATCTTGGAGACCAGATTTTTGCAGGTGTGATGCCAATTTGCCTGTCTTGTAATGTAATCAATGTTATCAAAGCACAGATGCACAATAGCATCACACCCTGATCACAAACCATTCTGTTTATTTTTCTCATCTGTGAATGCATTGATATTGACATGATAACAAAAAAAACAATATTGTAGAGAATTCTGGGACTTTCTGAGACACTTACGTGGCCTGTCTTAATCTACTATCTGCACAGGTGCACGTGAGAAATAATTATCTTGATGGCCATCACAGAGTGTACGTAACTTGATGGCCCATTCTTGTCTGCAGAAACTGAGAATTAAGCTTTACATGATTAATCTTTGTTTATCTCCATTTTGTCAGCTGCGTTCTAGATAAATTATATTTTTTGTTGTGTAATTACCACGCGCATGATAGCTGAGGCATGGTAGGGTGATCATCTGCATTTGTGAATTTGTCTGTCTTAGTGTTTGTCTGTTCATACTCTAAAAGGAAAAAGGCTTCAGCTAGTATCAACTCTTGCTACTTTGTTTTATAAATACTAAAGTTAGCGGAAATATAGTTCATGGCAGGCATGACCTGAGGCCAAATTATGAAAAGTCAAGGTCACACAGCCTGACACAGGGTTATCAAGTGCAAACTGTATAGTGTGTATAGCCCATGACAGACAGGCCCAGCATGGCTCTGCATGTCGATGCAGCTGCCTGTATATTAATAATTTGTATACATAATAGCAACTGCAGCAAATTTGTCTGTCCAGGTACAGAATCCTGCATTCGTCTCATTGACGTGGATGAAGATGGCAAGCTAGATATTATATTCAGTGTTGCAAGGTTATTTAACACCAGCATTGATGACCTTTTTCATGACAATGCTAGCCAGCAGTCATTTCATGAGCTGTGTCGACAGCGAAGTTAGTATGTTTGTGTTGTATGTGACTGTGATTTTATACTTTGAGACATTTTTCGGTATTTAGGATAACATTTTGATGCAAATTTTTTACTTTTAATTTATTTTGCTATAATCTGTTTATGCATGTATAATTTTGTTTAGTGCGCAACAGTCGCAGCAGTCAGTTGTGCAAATGAAGTTTCGTTGCAGCCGTTAAAACTACTTTGATGGGCGCTTGTGTTTTTTATCTGCTGCTTGCTTGGATATTTTAGATGAAGAATATCCATGCTTGGGTGCAGTAATTGCTCTTCGTGGCAATGACAGTTCTATACTGTGGACAATTTACACCCATGCCTGGATGTTTGAACTGAACTGTGGCAACATTGACGTCAACAAAGACGGGAAAATGGACTGCATTGGAACTGGCCGTTTTGGCACAGTTGTGGCATTTGATCCACATAATGGTCTGTATTTAATACTGTGTTAGCTTACTTATCGTGCTTCTGCCCTACTGTAGGGAGATAGAAAGCAGTGCTGTGATCTGTCCATCTGTCTGTCTGTCGCATGCCTGGCAGTGTAGACTGGACCATCTGAGATATCGTGACAATCGCTGTGTTAGCTGCAGACTTGCATGTTCATATCCAATGATGAAACTGAAGCCGATGACGAGCTGTAACCTGAGAGACAGATGAGAGCGACGGATAATGATGTATGGCGGACAGGGTAGGCATAGTTGAGACTCAACAGAGATACAGAGACGGAGAGAGCGAGGGCAAAATCAGACAGCCATGAAATGACACACTGAGAAACTAACAGCAGCATGAGCAGTGACGGCTTATATGTGGTGCCACAGACACGGATGGAACAGGCAGACAACTGACAAATAGTGGGGAGACTGTAGATGTAATTAAATCCGTTAGAGCGATGACCACGCAAGCGGGCGCAGTGGATGACGAATGTAAACAAGCTTCAGATAAGCTACCGCTACCAACAATGCCAGATACTGATATATTTCCAGCAGACTAAGCGAGAGATTGGTGATATAAACCATGGTTCGAGTGGCGAAGGCATTATCATTTTAGGCTTTGCGTTGTCCCGTTCATTTATCCGTCTATTGGGCGGGGCCCTCTTGTAATCTCGCAGACAACTCATATCATCATCGACTTGAGCAATGTTAATACACTGATACCTTGATCGGCAGCAAAATGATATAACCCATGTAACTGCCATCGATGGGAGCATATTTTTTTGCCGCACTATTTCTGTATGGTGTATGTGAATAGGGTTTGGTATGACAATAATGACAAAAATACTGTTACGTTTATTCTGAATAAAGCACTAACAGACATATTCTGTCGTAGTTTGTACTTTGTAGAATGGAAATTAAATGTTGAATTTTATACTAATCTGTGGCTGTAATTTAAGGCTCTTTTGTGAATTCTGAATGCTTTTCATACACTCAGATCTTGGTCTTATATTATTGTCTTTATGTAAAGATGGGATTTGAATTAATATTCTGTTTATTAGTTAAATGATAGTCGGGGGTGCATATAGTACAGTCAGACCCATTTTATATCATATCAGGGAGATTGTCAAGAACATACTGACATGTTATCTGGGAGAGAATTCTACAGACAACTTCCTTTAAATTTTAAAGATCTCTGCCCCAGGGAACTATGTTTATGTTGAAGATGAAGATCCTCTATGGAGCATATGTAAGTGGCACTGAGTGAAGTTAATTTCCATCGTTTTTACAGGATGCTGGGTGGGAAGTGAAATCTGTGACAGTTCATGGAGTTCCCTTGATGTGAGCGACATTGCATAGCTTTGGCTGTATTCATTTATTCATTCAGGTTCAGTGTTATGGGAGGCAAAGTCGGAGCATTTCATGCCAACGTGGAGCAGTTTCAATGTCCTCGTGCTGCTCGATTTCACTGGTGATGGTGTACCCGAGCTGGTCACGGCACACAGCAGTGATCCGAGATTCCCGCCAGAGGTACAGCCTCATCTTATACTTTGCTGTAACCTGAGCATCTAATTTACTAATTCGCTCTGTGTTCTCTAGTTTGCATCAGCTGACAGAAAAGATGGCAGATGGTTCATCATCATCATCATAAAATTCTTTAATAAAAAGTTGTCTTGTTGCTCAACAAAATTCTTTTCTTACATTTCTTTTAAACTTCAACTTTTGTATTTCTGTGTCCATGTTAAAATAGTAAAATCTTAGTAGAGAAGAGAGGATTTGGACGGGCATAGATTAGAAGAAGAAGAGGTGACTTGAGAGAGAAGATTAAGTCCAGATGTTATACTGTGTTGTTGTATTTTGTTCTGCTATGGTTATATATAAAAAGTAACGGTTTTCCACTTGTATAGATACACTGATACGGTTGTCTCTAACTTCCTTAATATAGGCCTAGTGTTTTTTTTTTCGTTAGCTTAAATATCTGGTATAATATTGTCGTCATATTAAATTTGAAAAATCAGCAGCATCTGGCACATGTCACTCAGGTACACTGCTTTCTTCCGTTGTAATTTTTATGTGTTGTTTTTAACAGTGCAAGTGTGAGGATGTATTTCCAGTGATGACTTATACATATTTTGTTTAGCTTAAAGCATGACAGACAGTGCATTTTTATATTTTCTTTTATCGTGTTCATAGTGTTCATGTAGCAAAGAAGTTTTCAAAACTTTAATTTATGAAACAAACTACTAATGCATGCTTATGTGTGTTGTGTTTCGATACTTTCAGTTTAATTAATTTTTTGTTTAGTGTTTATTTATTGAATTCTGATGTTTTTACTATTACTGCTTGTTTATTTCTTCCCTTCACTTCCTGTATATTTTGTTTAGATGGGTGTTTTAGGGCAGTTTTTGCAGTTGAGGTAACTTGCAGTTGTTGTGTATATGACAATATTATATTAGTTCTGGGTTCAGAGCTTTATGTTGAACTACATGAGTTGTTTTAGAAACACCAATTTTCCAGTATTCATTACCACAATGCTTTATTTGCACCAAAAGCAACATGTGATGCATAAACGTGAATAATTAAAATAGTGTAAATTCTGATATAATTTATTATCTTTTGTGATATCTGTAGCTTTGTCAGCTTTTTTGTTGATACTCATAAAATGTAAATTATTGAGTATCTGTGTAATACTTTTTGTTACGTGATTTCATTTCCCAGTTTATTGTATTACCTAAACATAGTAAGGATGGTTGCATGGTACAGTGGTAGAACGACGGTCTCTGGTCGGCAAACTTTCCCTGCCCAACTTTCGACTTGCAGCTGATGGGTGACCACTATTGTGGGTAAACCATCCACTGCAGGTCAGCCAACCAGGCCAACTCAGCCTTTCATCCTTTCGAGGTCGATAAATGAGAGTAAGCTGGAATCGCTGTACACAGTTGGCGCCATCTGGCCTGACAGAAAGTAATGGCAGACTACCACCGGGTGGATGGCTCAATCACCTGTAGGCTGACTGCCTGTACACCTGGATTAGCTCTGGGCCCAACACTTGGTAACGAGTATTGGAGAACTTTACCTTTTTAGTAAGAAGGTAATAAAATTAGCACACTTTGTATTTGTCTCTTGTATATTATGAGTATAAACAAAAAAGTGGTGTATTGATTTTTATCAAATTATTTGGAATGGGCAGGCATTGAGAATTGAGGTCCAGTCAAATTGAGTAATTTTTTAATGGATGCCTGTTAGTATGACTGCATTCTGTTGACATTCACCTGATGTCACCTTCACAGAGTTTTGCACTCTTGGCGTTACAGCAGACTCTGCCAGATGCAGCAGTTGCAGACATTTCCGAGAGTTATTAATTTGGACATGTTCTGCTCTCGCTTGTAAAACTTTCTTTTTTCTGCAATAATAGCCAAGAGATTGGCTGAGAAGGGCATCTCGGAAATGACCAGTTTTGTGTCGAGTGGGCTGTAGAACATTAACTCAATCAGTGTAGAACTTTTCAGTGAACTGTAGGTTACAGATACTTGCGATGTCATTATTACTGTTACAGCTATTTTATTTGTGATAACTGTAAACTTTTTCAACAGGAGCATGAGAGGCTTGCTGGTCGATTGATTCTACTTGACGGTGCAACGGGAAAGAGCTTCGGCCGCTACCTTGCCATGCCTGGCGGCCTTGAGACATACACGTCGCCTGTCCTGCACGTATTGAATGATGGTTCAGCATACATCCTTTTCGGACATGGTGGTGAGACTGTGCCAGGTAGTATTTATTGACTCACAGATGAGTTTCGCAGTTAATCTTTTATTTATTTATTTATTTATCTACTGAACATGTTAGCAGGGGAGATAATGCAATTGCCTCCGTCTGTTTGTCCGTCTGTTTTTACTTTAACTTTTGAACCAAGTGACCTTTGACCTTAACATTTTGCTCGTGTGTGGATCATGACCATAGCTCTCGTGGGATTGAAGGTGATGTTTAGGGTCTCAGTTTGAAAGTGGTCGATCCTCACTTGAGGACAATTTTCTAGTGTAATTTTTTTCTACACACATTGGTTTGTAAATTAACAATGCAGTGATGCTGCAGGTAGCACTGTTGAAGAGAACTATGGCATCTCCTATCTATTTAGAAGCATGATTAGTAGCCAGCAGCATGCAAACTGAAACATCTAAACTGTGTTGTGACAAGTACACCATTTGTTGACTAGGCGTGCCAGCTTATGAGGGTGGATCTGTATAATAGCCATAAAATGGTCGAATATGTTTATTCGTGAATTGCCATAATATGGCATAAATCCACACAGCACTTCTGTATGAGAAAGATGCATTGGACCTTGATATCAGTCGGTTTCTGGTTGTCATGAACTGGCTAAATAATCACTGATGACCTTGATATCTTGTCCATCTACTGACTGTAGATGTGCGGGTACCAGACAGCATCAATCAAATTTCAGACTTTATTATTGATATCTTTTCACAAACCATTAAACGTGGTTTTGAATCTCCATTCACAGGTTTTCTCATCTCCTCTGACGCTGATTGACGAATGTGGCATCACGTTAGTGATGCACTGATAGTTTATTTAACGTTGACAGTTTTTTATAAAGTAGTAGCAAGCTACACATGAGTACAGGCCTGCCTTATTATCTGTCTCAGTAGATTAACAACATGGTTTGACTTCATGTACATTCAGTATATTCTATGCTGCATAGGTTTTATTGGCACAACATAGTGTTGAAAATGTAGATCATTGCAGTTAAACTGTTAACGTTGTTTGATTACAGCCCATGTAGCAAGGATGTATAGGTTTTGCCTTGTGTGTTTGTCTGTCCAGGTGCCAAAAACTGATAATTTCATCACTACATCACATTTTGTATTTACCTGAGGGGGTTGGACCCATTCAAGCATGTCCGTCTGCCAGGGTGTCTGTCCGGGTTTTTTGCCCATTTAACGGACGTCGTTCAACTCTAATCACTTTCAAACACTGCCTGGGCATGCT
>Ga0209782_1002068_pt1 | contig 10992 bp, 8 predicted proteins | sample WorMetmaBAHAMAS1_FD_187390 | JGI IMG/M metagenome (GOLD analysis project Ga0209782, IMG submission 187390) | Marine gutless worms symbiont microbial communities from Max Planck institute for Marine Microbiology, Germany - Inanidrilus... | ecosystem: Host-associated > Annelida > Digestive system >...
CTATTTTCACGCAGTAATGATCGGCAGTAAATGAATTGGCACTTTGAAATGGGTGCCATAAACAGCATAAAATAGTTAAGATGGCGTTGTCACATATTATTTCTAAAATTCGACTGGAACCGAGAATCTTGCATGGCGGTTATTGTGCATGCGTCGGTACCAGCACTGATCGAAATAAATTACAGAAGTGAAAGTCTGTAATGTATTTGTTTTTTTCTTGCACTATAACGATATGATACGGACTCGCGAGTTGCGACGTACGTTCGTCAACAATGGAACCGGGCGCGACGAAACGTTAAACAACAACGCGATCACGTGATCAATGGTGACCGCGAGCTTGTTGTTTGTAAACAAGTTTTTTTTCGCTTTTTTGGAGTTTTAAATCACTAAAAACAGATGATAACCAATTATTAACAAGTTTACATAGAGCCTTTGTCTTCAGCACATACGTGGATTCGCAAGTCGTACGCATTCGTTTTTACCGCTTGCCGGTACTTGCGTCCAGTGATAGTGATGCACGCTTGAGACCAATATATAGCGAAGGCCTAAACGAAGTTCGAATAAAATTCGAATTTTACAAACGAAGTTCGAATTTGGAAAAAAAACGAATTTAACATCCCTAAATAAAATATTACAAAAACCGTTAGCAGCCTCCCTCTGAATGCAGTTAATGGAAAAGAAAGATAAGGTCCCATCAGTAATTCTCTGGCTAGCTTCAAAAAAGGCATAAGCCACACAATAACTTATCATAAATCATACCTTCAGAAGCACGGATAAGACCTATTACCTAACTCACATTCACCCAGAAACTGCCCACAAACCCAGTGTGTGGGTTTACCTTAACATTTCGACATATTTGCTGTAAACAACTTACAGCAAATAATCAACAAGCTTCAAGAAAACTGGCTTGCAAATTTTTCGGCACAAACTGCATAATATTTGACTCTGGTTGCAGTTGAGAAACAGTGTTAGTAGTAGTCTATGTTAAACTCGGCTTCAGTGCATTTGGCATCTGAAAAAGTATCCGGCCAGTCACAATAGTGTGACGAGATGCTTACATGGATATCTGCCTGTGGCATACTCAGATGTTTCGACTATGGTCCAGCTGATACAACTGCCACCCATTATTTCTTGCTTCATTACAAATGCACAATGTTGACGTTTCTGCACCAGCTTACCCAGGTTGTCCCAGGAAAACTACCATTAAACAGTCAGCACATAGCGGTCCCAAACGAATCTCACAGCAAACTAGTCTTCAGACAAAAACACAAACCTCAATAGTTTCACGAGTGCCGGTATGCCGCCAGACTTGAAAATGACCAGCAGGCCGCGACTGTGGTGCGAAAGGTTGTGCAGCGTGCCGGCCGTGCAGCGCATCGTCTCCAGGTCGTTTGTGCTGCTCATCGCGTGAATCAGGGCACCGACCATCTGCGGCGACATCATAATGGCGTGCCTACTTGCCTCGCGTTTTGACAGCTGGTGGCAGATGGTCGCCGCCTGACCGACGACCACTTGGTCTTCATCAGTCAACAACTTTGTCAGCTCCGGGATGGCGCACTGTGCGATGGCCGCATCATCCTGACAGTTCATTCAAACACAAAGCAATATGAGAAACGTTTTCACGGCACAAATCTAAAGATACAGTCACAGCCAAAGACGATAATTAACTTATAACGAAACGTCAAAAAACTGGTTGGTTCCAAGACATATGTTTACGGAATCTAATGTACCATAAGAACTCGTCATATATTTCTTGTGCTGTTCTCAGTTTTTGTTGCACGTCCTTCTCTTCACCTAACCAACAGTATAAAAGCACTGAAGGTTGTACTAGCGATACTCTGTTCATTTACTGTAGCTCATATAGGAAGCTGACAACTGTCACTATAATTTAACTAAAACTGTTCAAATGCTGCAAAGTTTTAATGCTTGAAAAACTTCTGCATATGCATACTAAAGAAACAAACTAGCTACCTGATAATTGATGAGGTTAACGACAGCATGCTTCAGCATCTGCGACGGTTCCGGCGCTTGACCCATGGCAACATCTGGCATCAACTTCGCTCCATTACCTGGGGTTAATGGTATACCATCATCCATAGCTTCAGGAAACATCTGTGGATGCATCGGGTGCTGCCTTCCTTGACCCATATGTGGACCCATATCTGAATTTAACATAAAAAAAACAATTTAGTTATTCAAAAATAGAAGCTGTTCAAAATAATAATATGTTCCTTACTGGTCAACTTCACACCATTTATTTACATATTCAGTGATTCACTCTATTCACTACAAATGGTGCTTACTAACAACTACATTTAACAGAGAAACACTAATAAATATGCTAACCTGCTATAGCATCCTGTGGATATCCGCCGTGTGTGTAACCATGGTCGAAATCATACATCATCTGCTGAGTAACGTCGAGATCTTCGCAGCCATCTAGAGCACCTTGCTTGCTGCTGACTGAAGGAGCCTGTGTCGTCGAGCCGGAGTGGATGCCAGAATCAAGGTACTGGTTCTGCTGCCACATCATCGTCTGGTGGCCGGTGTCCATCGGAGGCATCTCGCCCATGTATGACTGTGGCTGGCTGCCTCCCGGTACCGGCACTGGTGGCCCTGTCACATAACACAACACATCTTAATATCTCCGCAGACCACCATCACAGCTGATTCATTTTTTATGTCCGCGTTAGCGTAATTACTGAGAAAGCTGTCTGTGAATTATCATAAAGTTTCTGAAAAGTATATTCCACGAAACAAAGATAACTGTTATCTCTCTACAAAATCCTGATACGAGGAGCATTCAACAAGTTCGTTAGACTGACATGGTTAATAACAAGATGTGTATTTCATATATTTTGTCACTTTTCAACAGTCTCCAGCAACTGAAATGTACTTGGCATAGCATTTCTCGAAAGCATGGGTTTAACTTTATAAGATATCTTACTCTTCTAGTCAGCCATTTGCCGTGCATATAACATCTTCATCGTCAGCACATTTGCATCCTTTCATAAATTCCTTCAGTTTAAGAAACAAATAGCAGTCATTCGGATCCAAATGTGGCGAATACAGAGGCGTGGTGAAATAGTTTGAATCCAGCATTTCAGACGGCAGCCAGTGATTGAGAGGACTTGTGAGTGGGAGCACTGTCATGGTGAAACACCACTCTGCAATGAAACCTTCATCTTTTTCTCCTTCAATACTACCAAAACTTTTCTTATCAGATCAGCATAATAGGTTCCTGTGATGGTGGTGCCATGCTCAAGGTAGGCAGTTCCCTCAGCATCCCAGAATAGTTGCCATAACTTTGCGAGCTAAGCTGACACGACAGTGCGAAACTTTCTAAGAGGTGAAGAAGAGGCAAATTTCCAGGCAATACATTGTACTTCACTTTCAGGATTAAAGTGATGAAGCCAGGTCTCGTCTACAGTTAAGGATCATTAAAGAAAGCTGTCAGGCATTTCACTGAACCAGCAGAGTAGACTTGTTTCAACTCGATTTGCCTTCGGAATGACAGATATCATCTGCGGCACTCATCTTGTAGATACTTTCTTAATCAACAAATTCTCTGACAAGATCGAATGTACACTACCAGCAGTGATGCTAACTGACAGTGGCTGATCACTCAGGACAACTTTGTTGACCTTTTGAACAGTTTCTTCATCGACAGAAGTTATCAGTCATCCACATCGGTGCACGTCATCACACAATGATCGCCCTCGTTTAAATTCAGCATGCAATTCTGCAACTGTAGGATAAACTGGAGCAGACTGCTAATGGTTCCTATCTGTCTTTTTGGTCAGAGTGGTTCTAACTCTAATGTTTGCATGCTCAGCAATCAGCATATGTCTGTCCAGTGTAACCCACAGCTAGCATGGTATGTGCAAGCTGTAAGTGGGAAATACGGCACAGATCTGCTGGCAACAGCTGGCAATGCAGAAATAACGTCATACGTCAGCTGGCCATTGTACTTTTCACAGCAGTATGTCAGGATAATATTGGCTGTCAACAGCACTTCTCAGGTGGTCCTCATCAATGGTCATGTGTGGTCAGGTCCAATAACACATCCAACTGCTGCCACCAGATGCAGCGGTCGGCCGGCCAAGATGTGCCACTCATCATGGCGATGCAGAAAACTGCCAACAGCGTGCCAGCAGCAACCACCCACGTTGATGACGAAGACAGCTGTCCGTGTTATACAGGTGGTAAGCCATAGTCCACTGCTCATATGCCTCTGCATGCTGAATTTGATCAATACCTTGATACATCTGTGTCGTCAGACACACCATGGCAGTCCCGATCGGGTTACAACTTACAAAGCATGTATCACTGCCATTTGTCACTACCAGATCGGGCATTACTTAGCTGGTTCAGGCAACGTCAACTCTATCCATTTTTTGTGGACCGTTTGAACACTAATGGTTTAAAAAAATTCACGTTGATCAGATCAGCTAAATGGCTTCCATGCTAATGACATTAAACCAGCAAAAGAAAACAAGCACATCAAATCACATCTTAATAACTAAATGCAGATTAAATTACCATTTCTTTGCTGTGGTCCACTCAGTTGCGGATAGGAGGCCATATTACAGCCAACATCCACCAAATCCACTAAACCTGTACAAAAATGACAACACTATCACTGTTAATGTAATAAGTACAAAATCTTCACAGTAAATAGTCCTACAGTTCCGTGTGAAAGACAGATGGCTGCTAGGATCAAAATAAATCATCATGGCCGATTACGCCTAAAACTTTCCAGTCCCTATCAAGCAAAACAAGACAGCACTATCTCTAAAATTATTACGCTACTATTTAGTCCGCTCGAACCTTTAAAAAACTGCAGACACTAAACGTTAATGAGCAAAATAGCAATCGTTTGGCGTAAACCACTTGAAACTGGAAAGCATCCAAATAACTTTTTGCAGAAAGAAAACGAGCATTTAATGCTCTATTTAGCGCAGAAACACTCATACTCGCCGCAGTTGGTGTTTCCTCGTTCAATCGGTGGCTTTGACAACGAAAATCAACGTCAAATCGAAACAAAAGACCTCGGTAGACGCCACTTCTACCTGACAACTATTTAAATTCTCCTTTGCATAAGCAAGAAGCAAAATGGCCGCTGGCGTGCCGGGGGGACTAGGCCACAGGACTAGGCTAGGCCAAAAGCTCATGAAAATAGTGCACACGCAGCGTATTAATATCGGGCACCGACTGCGTAATACGGTTATGTACTCAGTTCTGCACACAAAAATGAACACCGAAGAAATGGAGGATTTATTAACAAATTCCAGTGTATTTCACGATCTTGTCGTCTGCAAACGATTGTTCGAATCAATAATGGTCTGTGTAATATGAAACATTAAACAATGTTTAATAAACTAGTAGTAGAACACCTAGCCTGTTAAGCATCGCCTCGGCCGCTGCAAAACCAGCAGCATGATTCAGATTTGGGATGAAATAAACTTTCAATGAAAAAAAAATAATAATAAAATTTCGTGAAATTTTCAAGGCCCAATTTTTGAAATTTTCAATGACAGTTAGTGCTGATGCTTAAAAGTGACACAAAATTACTCAAATACGGTAAATATACGGCGTTCTATGTGGCGCCTTAGAAAAACATTTACTTACTTAGGCTTACTTAATACTAACTTATATAACAAAACAATCAGCTCAAGATAACAGCTCTTTAATTGGGTCCTACTTTTAGCTGTTTCTACTAAGGTTATAATCATTTTAAAGTATGTTAGACCACCAGGCCCCACCCTTCGGTAGGCAGGGCATTATCCGCATTAAGCAATGCTGCAATGCAATCTACCCTGCCGCGTCTTTCTGTTTGTCTGTCTGGCTGTCTCTCCCATGCCCGACAGCGTAGACTTGGTCAGCTAAGATCCGAAAACTCACGTGTGGGATGCGCACTTGCAGAAGGCACCTATATACGTGCGCTCTGCGTGGTTGCATGTCCTGTAACAAATTTAATTCCTGTCCCTTGCTAAATGCACGGGAGTGTCCAACATCTTTATACGATACACACAAAGTGGAACCTTAATCCTTCTATTTCAAAGGGTCACCAGAAAATTTGGGTACCATTACCATACGTTGGAAGGAAAACTGGAGACAGGAAGGAAGGATCGAGAAGAAAAGGAAAGGAACAAGGAAAGAAAAAGGAAAGGAAGAAGAAAGCGAATGGGAGGGCACGGAGGAGAGGAGAGTCTACTCTCTACAGGAAAGATGAGGGGATGATAGGGATGGGATGGGATTAAGGAGTGCATATATATATGGGGGAGGACTGAGGAGTTAGGAAAAAGTATTAAGCGGAGGGAAGAGAAGTGAAAGAGAATTGAGGGAAGGAAGGAGAGTGGAGATGAGGAAAGGATATGGAGGAATGAGGAAGGGAGGAGACGTGTGGGACAGTGAAGCAGGGGAAAGAGAGGGAAGATGAAGAGGAATTAATTAGGGCTTGCAAAAATTAAGACCAAACCAATCGTGATATTTCCGAATTTCAGCTTGCTCTGTGGGCAACTGAACCCCCTGCTATTTTGACATTTTTTGAGGTGGGGCCCATACCCACCGCAGTGGCTGAATAAGGTCAATTTGGCGTCCATGCAGAAGTAGCCTGTGCAGGGTCGACTATACACATATAAGTTACAGCCAAATTTCAACTTCATCAGTTCACGCTTTTGTCTCGTGCGAAAAACCGTTTAAATACTGCTAGGCCTATGTTTTGACGAAATCTTGAAATTTGGGGCTCCTATGCTCACACCCTTCGCAGATTAGTGCTAAATTTGGCGTGAATCATATATGGAAATTTTGACGAATTTAGTCTACATGCGGAATTTTATTCGAATCGGTTCATTCTTACGCCTTGAAACGAAAAATCATATATTGTGACAGTCTTTTTAACTTCATCATTCTGTGATGGGGCACTGGTACAGAGACAATGTTCGCAATTGCACATCTACACTGTACAGACCATTTCCTATCCAACGATATCAAAACCATTTCTGAGTTCAAAAGACCAGATAGCCGCGCTGTGCCATTTTGGTTCGGTCGCAGACCGAATTTAGGCCTATAGGAAATTCACTCCAAGTTACTGCCTGCCTCCCCTCCACCGCCGAGAGTGCATTAGGCCAGATAGTCCACCATCCAGTACACGGCCGGAGGGAGAGTTCCCGGAACCGCACATGCAGTCGTACACGATCTCAAATCAGTCGCCGTTTGAACGACAAATTAACCCTAGTGTTGCAATGGTACTTTTTAAAACGTACGTTGCACTTGGAGGAGGTAAATTACCCCCAGATGTATCTCAGGTTTTGTGCCAATTCCAAAGGTTATACCTATGTTTGCGAGGGTAAGCTTTTCAGCGGTCACCATGCCAACTTTTACCGATGATTCCTTCACCCCAAAATTCAAGATGGCGCCCGAAAACCGGAAGTATTTTCATTTTGGTACGTATGGTTGTATGTGAACGAGGATGTCGCGCGTGTCGGGCGGGTCGGCGAGGATGTCACGAGGATGCTACGAAGAAACTGCTCCCGTGGAATTCCAGCTCATCGTCGATGATCCAAGATCGTGTCGAGCGACAGCGTGCGCTGCACCAGCTCGTAATAGCGACCAACTGCCGTACCAGGAGGACTTTGAGGAGTCGAGTCTACAAGTATAGACAGATGCGACGGAAAACATTCAACTTAGTGACTAACGACCGTAATGGAAATAGATTACCGAGACATCGTCCATCTGCGTTACCCAGTCCACGCGGTCATCCCAGTCCACGCGTGTGGTCAGTTGAACTGAGGCCTACGTGATCGTGCTGACCACGCAGTCTGTGTGTCTTTAAACACCCATTATCCAATTAACACGAGCGCGCGTATGTAAAGCGAATGAATGACGTCAGCGGAACGCGCCGAGGAGTATTTATTGTAACCTTGTATATTTAGATGATACGTTAAAAATGTCAGTTTTTATAGCGCCAGTCGATTGAGGCATATACACCATCGCGCACCTGCTCATGAGACACTATACATAGGCTACGCTCGTTCTTCAAGTTCAACCCATAATATTAATGCAGTTTCATGTTCAATGTAGCCAACTGTACACTACACTTATATGCTTTGGGTTGTCCTAGGTCAACTCAGCCTCCTATCCTCAGCGGGACGGAATATGAGCACCGCGACCAAATGGCGATGGCTATACGCGTATGGCAGCCAATCATGCACTTGTGGATAAAACGCGTGGGTTGCAGGTAAAACTGTCTATGTGTGATTAATTGTTAACACGCGTGTCACACCTGAAGGCATTATAGCCTACAGGTAAGTCACTTATTACAAAGCGCTGAATAAACGCACGCTTTACTTTATATACTCTTTTTGCGGACCATATAACACGTGCCGGTGTCTGTAACGATGGTGTGGAAGTTGTGGCTAAACGTACAGTATATGCCTATAAACGGATCAAGTTTGCCACCGACTTAAGCTGTTTTGTATTGGATGAGGTCTGGATCCGCCCACGGAGATGGAAATTTGCACTGCATATACTGTACAATGTTGGACGCAAGGGGATGATTGTCACAAATTAGACAATTTTCAGAATTGAGACGATTTTCGTAATCTTTGCACCAAATGATAGGTTTTGTTCGTAGATGATCGATCTGGACCTCTTTTTCCAATTCCTCAAAGGACGTTGCCATGGCAACCAATTTTGGGCAAAATTTCTGTACACACAAACGATGGGCACGATATTCTCCTGGAGTCATTCGTATTCATTTATATTGTAAAAACGTTGACAGAAAGCAACAATTTAGCCTACAATAAAGACGGCAAAAACGGACGAAAGTCGCCGATGAGTTTGAGCACGGTGCGTGGGTGAGAGTTGCACAGCTGCAGCAACAGGACAGCGATCGTCGAACGACTGACTGACTGACTGACTGCGCGTTCAATTGAAAGTCGCCGCGCGTTGACACCCGTGCACAGTCAACTCGACAGTGGTGAAGTCAGGTGAACTAGCCTATCGAACGTCACTGGTAAGTCCAACTGTGGCCAATCGTTTCGGAAACTTTGCCTTAAATATAGGCCTACGTCCTACTCGTTTAGATGTAATCGAGATAATCGAGAACATCCGGTAGGTTCAATGCTCACAGCTTTCGAATTTCAATGTATGTAGCGATCACCGGTAGGGCTGCAGGTAGGCCTATTTAATTTTGCCTATAGGCTATAGACTCGAGATATCGATTTTTTCGGTTTCATCCCGCACCGGCCGATGAAGGTGAAATTTTGTCGTGAAAGTGTCCACCATATAGATCACCAACTGTTCATTTTAGGAATTATGGGAATATAATCGTCCCACATGGGAAGCATAGCCTACATTCTTTGTGATGCGATTCTTATACGATAGTGTTGCAAGTCCCCATGTGGCTTTCACAACAGAAGTTAACATTTTAATGGGCCGCTGTTAATTAGCTGTACCTAGACTTTATAAAAAAAACTTATTAACGGATTTATGAGCAAACAGGTTCGTATAGGGCCTAGTTGTGTATACGCGTGTTCAACTTTTCTCCGTTTAGAGTCTACCGTTTCATTCTTATCGGCCTGGTGTTTTATTTTTTTTGCAATTGATTTTTATTACAACGTTCTGTTACAATTAAATTCTTCGTTCGTTGGCCGCGTAAATAAATTCTGTTCTACTGGTTGCTGAGTTCATTCACATCAAATCTCACCCCATCCCCGTCAATCGCTGCAACGTGTCGCCAATATATATGATGGGCAAAAAAACACTCAAAATTGCTCCCGAGTAGCCACAGTAAGTTTTATACCTGTGCTTGTACGGCGCATATGCTGCCGCTATAGAAGGCACCGAGAGAGCGTATATAACTCCGCAAAACCTGAAAGAAATTGATACTACACTCGAACGAGATTAGTATTACATCGTCCTTTTACGTTACATTTACGCACGTCCGTCATTACGTCCGGTGTAATTCAGACGCCAAGTCGCAAGGCAGGGTGTTCGGCAACGGCAACATGGCCATACAACGAGTTCGAAAAGGTTGGACGTGGCAGTTCTGAAGGGGGGGGGGTACGTGTACTTGGACTTGAACTTTTTAGGCTCTCGCTATTTACTTACAATTTCAGTTCAGGTCTCCTTTTAGCCATGCACGATCGCCCATCCATCCAACTGCATGAGCTCGTGTCAAGCCCCCTCCTACGGTAGGGCATTAAGCGATGCTGTGATCCGTCCGTCCGTCCATCAGTCCGTTTTTTGTCTGTCCCAAGCCTCTAGTGCAACAATGGTCCATTTAAGGATTATCGTTACTTTACAGCACTGAGACGAAACCCCATGCTGGAGGTCGTGGCTGTAGGGCCAGGGACCGAGACGGCAACGAAGCCGGGGGCGCCGGCACCACTACAGAAGCATTCGCTAGGCGGCTGCACCGTCGATTTGCCTCCGTCGAACTGCATGCCGTCATCGGAGGGCATATCGTTTCGCCGCGCGATATCCTGCTTATGAGTTGGTTTTATATTTCGCGCCGACAAACTCCGTTCGCTGTTATATATATACGTGTGACAGAAAGCCTCAACAAAACGTCGACTTGCTGACTGGCAGCTAGCAGCTACATCTCGGCAAAAGTTTCGTCTCGTCGCACTCAGCGATGACGCAGTTACGACGATTGGTCGGCGTGCTGTTCGTGGTCGTCGTCGCCACGCCGGACGTCGCCGTTCCGGCCGCGCTGAGCGTCGCGCACGGCGGCCTCGAGTGCGGTCAGAATCCGTTGCACGCCGTTCAGCTGGTCGCGCAGAGGACCGGTACGCGATACGTTATAGGGCGTGTCAGTTATATAAGAATATATCTATGTTATTTCTGTTTCCGGTGAAAGACGGTAAGCTTAGTACAGGCGTTAATGCATCATGTTACGGTTAGTCATCAACAATCTAAAATTACCTTACAGAACAATTATATAAATAATACCTCGATAACTCAGCCCACTTTGTCCTTTTATTT
>Ga0209782_1002069_pt1 | contig 10987 bp, 6 predicted proteins | sample WorMetmaBAHAMAS1_FD_187390 | JGI IMG/M metagenome (GOLD analysis project Ga0209782, IMG submission 187390) | Marine gutless worms symbiont microbial communities from Max Planck institute for Marine Microbiology, Germany - Inanidrilus... | ecosystem: Host-associated > Annelida > Digestive system >...
GTAATATATAGGCTTACATCTCGCCCTTATGCTACGATGTCAGTGTCTGTCTGTCTGTCTGTCTGTCTGTGACGGAAGTGCATTGGCGCATTATAGCTAATTTAGGTTTCAAATTCCGATCCAAATTTACCGCGCATTGTGGTCGCGGGAGGGGTAATCTAAACAACATCTCGCGCTTTGCTAGCCACTGCTAGGCTCTCTTGTTTCCTTACTCACGCCGGCGGTAACCAAGACGTTGGTAGGATGGTCAGTATTTACGTCTGTCTGCCCGTTTGTCTTTCCGCGCTTTAAAAGAAAAACGCTTTCAGCTATCAACATTCAACACCCAAAAAGTAAAAAGGTACAGTTTTTTTCCATACTCGTGTCTGAGCGTTGGGCTCGGAGCTGATCCCAGTCGGAGTACAGTGACTTTAAGCCATCCACCCGGCGGTAGGCTGCCATTACTTTCCACCAGGCGGTTACCTTCCTAGCCAAACAGCATCACCACCGGTACTAAATAATACTGCTTGGTGAAGCCTAAATTCCACGAAGCAGTTTTCCTCTTAGCATCCTCGTAGCATCCTCGTGACATCCTCGCGAGGATGTCACGAGGATGCATCGCGGAAAACGGTCCCGTGAAATTTAATCTTGACAGAGGCACATGCGTGTAAGTAGCTTGCCCAAGGCTGTCATCTGTAAGCGGACCGGCCGAGATTCAAAACCGCGACCTTTTCGAGCGCTCTACCGTTACGCCACATACCGGCCACAACACTCAACTCGGTGGAAATATTGTCAATGGCAGGCCGTCGGCATGCAATGACCCTGAGGTTAAAAGGTCACAGGTCAAGGTCAGGCTCGACGTGGATTGCATGTCGATACGACTGCTAAGGTTTTCAAGTGTTATATTGTAATACAGTTTCACTAGATGATGACGAATATGCATAAGCTATAAAGTTATATAATAAGTTTTAACAGTTTCGGTGTAGCCAAATTAAATTGTTTATGATTTTATTTTATTACGTCAGTTTACAATTATCGAGAACGTTTAAACAAACCAAAAAATGTCAGAGAGAGGCCCCAAGTCGCTACAGTAATGGTGGCAGTGACATCCAGCCTCGCAGCCGAGCATGGATCGTTCAGTCGTATTCGCCAGGTGACGCCTTTATGTAACCCATCTAATACACGGTTCCTTATGGCCTACTCGACTGTGCCATCTACACGGCATCTCGATCGGTTGTCAGGGCGCTACCGTGTGACTAACACACAGACAGACAAACAGACAACGCCAAAACGCCATGTCACGACATTCGTAGGAATAACCCAGTTCTGGCAATGTGCATGCGCTAATAATGTCAGTTACTTACCGTGAGACAAATCACATTCTGAAAAGAACGCTTATTTATTTAAACGTCAGAATTGCATTTCAAGAAAACCACACACTCGAATATACAATATTTATCTACCACCTTAGTGGTCAGGGTAGAGCAATCGATTCGGTATGTGTGTATGTGTCTGTTTGTCAGGACAATAAATTTGGTCAGTTTTGGATTAGGTAGCCATATTTGACCTAGAGATTTATTATGCTGGTTCAACTTGACGCTGTGCAGGTGACATTCAAAGGTCAAGTTATAGAATACAGACGCTATCCGAAGTCAAGAAGGGAAGATGTACATGCACATTCATCTGGCCCAGTGCGCTTCCCCTCTAACCCTGAGGTTTGTACTGTATATTTATAAAGCCCAGCGTAGCCGGCGGGTTTCTCTGGTAGGGTGCCAAAGTGCGGCCCTCCTATAGGACTACTGGCCCCTGCCATCTGTTATCCACACCGGCGGCTCTCACCACACCCAACCGCTCCCAATCTAGGTGTGATGGCCTGTCACATTTGAAAGAGGACACAGGCGAACCCTCTGTACCTGCCCGAGAATTTAATCTCATAGCATGCAGAAACCTGACCCGACATGAAGCACGAGCGGGAGTCCAACCCACGCCACCGAACTAGCCAGCCAGGCCACTGCACTGCGGCTCAGCGAGAGCGTTAGCCCACTGAGCCACGGAGGCAGGTTGTTATTTTATATTACTTGCTTTACTTATAATGTATGTTTGTAAATACCTAGGTATAGACAAATAAGTATGTATAGGCAAGTATACTCATGCGCACTTGAGAATTCACGGCCGATAAACCGAAACCCCGTGCCCCTCCACACCAAAGGAAATTTTGGATACGCCCTTGAGGTTCACTACTATGTTCAGCGGTTAATTATTATCGATTAAAACCACGCGAAGTCGACGATGAGATGGACGCGCGCGGGAGGTCGAGATATTAGCCTGCGTCCGTCCGGTGACCCGCTGTGACCGGTAATTCAATTCACAGATCTATCACTAATAATCGGAGAGTGGACAGTCTGCCCAGACGACGAGCAGCGACGACAATGCCGCGGACAGTGGGCGCGTTCTGTTTCTGTTTCCAGAAACGGTGAGATCGTTTGGACGAGACTGATCTACGTCCATGTTTTGTAAACAAAGCGGCCCGTTGCAACCGTATATACGCGGTTGCCAACGCCAGAATGACAGGTGTACTGCATGGGCTGTAACTAATTGCGGCATCGGCCTAACGTCCACTATCGGCCTGTCGGCGTTCTTATGATGGGAAATCAGTTACCTCGTCGAAATTTGACGTCGTTTGCTGTAAGATTGTTTACTTCTGCGAACGGCGTGGTTTCTGTGTAAAAAACAGTAATGGTTGAGGGATATCGGGTTATAATAATATTAGTAGGGTTAGAGTTACAGTTAGGGTTAGGGTTAATGTTAAAATTAGGGTTATTGTTGTCGAGTACTATGGGGACTTTTAGCCTTGCATGCACTGTGGCGTAAAGTGACGTCCATACGTATCGTATACATGACGGTGACAGTGACATGATTATTCCTTTACAGGTACGGTTACAGTTAGACAAACGACGAAAATTATATTTTACTGCATTCTCACTTTATACGCCATGTTTCCCAGCGACATGGAGATTGTGTCGTTACCATAGATTATTGGATTATGTGAATTCACCACACCACACCCTATGCATTGCTACATAATATATTTAGCCTATTGATTTGTACCCACTCGACACTATGCTAGTGCGTGTATTACTGTATATGTAAATGTATGTGTGTGTGTCTGTCATACGCCGTTATTAGCGAAGCGTCTGCACGGATTGAGCTAATTACTTGTGTACATCCTCATTTCGACCTTGTGTTTTAGGAAAATTAAGATATCTCCAAAATGGGTAATTCCCTCTGGCATACCGACCGACCGTCGGCGAGCGAAATATAAACGGTCTGTTGTTGATAGCACCTTACGACGACGGCGAACGTGGCCAGGTTCTATCTATAAGATCGTTGCCTGTCGATCACACAAGGCATTCAGCTCTGTGTACAGCGCGATGGTTGACTGTGCGTGATGCAGCGTCGCGCGGGTTCATCAGCGTAGCTGACATTTGTATTAAAATGGCATGTCATTACTGGTCACATATCGTCAAAACTTTTTTAAACGGCGTAAATCTGCACATGTACGCTTTCGTCCGCATACACACGCAAAATTCAAAATCGCGCGTGCGCGAAAATAAACAAAGGGGCGTGGCAACAGACGAATAATCGTCTCCAACTCGTCTTGTCGGTTTCCGTCCGACCGAAATCCGAGCGTTTGGACCGACCGCGACTGAACGCAGAACGCGCCCAATAGTTTTGTGGCCGTGCGAGCATCTGCACGCAGCTGCTGCTGCTGCTGCTGCTGGTTGTGGTACTGCTGCTGGCGGAGCATGCAGGTGATGCGGGCGTGGGCGGCGCCGCGGTCAACCTATCGGCACGGTGCGGGCGGGGACGACGGCTGCGTGGGCGACTCGCCGCACGCTAGCCCGCTACGGCGACCGCTGAAACGCCGCTCGCCGACGCCGGCCGCGTCGATCGCTCGCCGTAAACGCCGCCGGCGGCGCCAGTTGACTGGGAAACGGTTTCACATCCAACTCCGATACGAAGTAGATCATTTCCGACGACAGACGTTCTCCCCGTCAGCCTATCCGATCCGTTGGCTAGTATAGTATACTGACGAAACTCCCGAGTTGATTCGCAAGATGGATCTGAGTGCCGGTCGCCGTGTTGGCTACGACATCGACAGTTTGCTCGGCGGTCCTTCGACATCTGACGCTGGCGCCGACGATCGCAGAACACCTGCAGTTACCTGCCATCACATCAACTTCTCTCCAGGTAGCCAGTATCGACCGCTTTGTGGTCCGGCTAGTGCTGTCGATCTGCTGTGTGTGTGTGTGGCTGTGTGTTTTTAATGCGTTCGATGCTTGTCTTCGTTCCTGGTGCACGTGGGAGCGAGTTAATTGCGCAATAACAATCGAATGAGATGAAACTCGAACGATATGCATGCAAGGGTTGTCTGTTTCATCTGCAAAGCTAAAACAAGTATAGAAACTAAAGCATTATGGCACCTATTAGTGCAGCTTTCTGCTGCCGTTGTGTCTTGTTGCCACATTGTTTTTCAGTTCACTTTCTTTCACTGTTGTTTGTTGTTTTTGTGTCACAAATAAATTAGATTAGATTGACTATTTCGTTGTCAATTGCGACCAGTTCGTCGAACGTCGGCTATCGAAATGATATTGCTATAGGCCCAGTTCGCCGAGTTTGGCTTAGACTTTTCGTTTACTAAATCCATATTCCATTATCATATAGGGGCCTAAGCTTACTACCGCGTTGGTTTTCCATTTCTATTTTTATCGGTTGTTATTTTTACGTGATTTCGTATTTAACTTTCTGGCACTGAATAGCCCGTATAATGTGAGATGACGTGCCGTTAAGAAACTACTCACTTAGTCACTTACTACCGTTATAATGGTGATTGAAGTTCATCAAACGGTAGCGGTGGAAGAGTGTTTGACGCTAATGACGATGATGGTCACTGGCTGCGACGTGGTCGATATGTCGGCCGGTATTGTTACGTATTGATGGCTCAATAAACAGCATGAGAACATTAGGCCTACAGAACGTCGTGCTATCGCCTTTTGGGGAGCAAGCATCATGCACACGGGTGCCACTACTGCACATACAGCAGCTGCACTTGAAAGGCGCATCTACACCACGTGGAACGACAGCACAGAACCGTTGATTGGCATTTTCACAAAATATTAAGTAAGTAAGTAAGTAAGTAATCAACTTGTATAGCGTCAAAGTCAAAAGAGAATCAGGGCGCATATTATACTACGAAACTCGGAATTATTTTAACTCCGGCGATTTATTAACAAGCCTAGACTATTTATTCTAACTGTCCACATTTTGTGACACCAGACACGATTAGTGAATAAAATTGTTGTGCTAAGATAAGAGATAGTATGGCGACTTTGAAAGATACACCATTTCTAAAATCCCGGATTTGAATACTGCAATTAATTTTGAACTAATAAGCTTGCTAATAAATTTTATTGAGGCTATACTGCTTGTAACTTTTTCAGTTTTCTTTTACATCATGTAAACATCTTGAAGATCGGTTAGAGAGTGACATAATTTCGCTGTATTTAAAGCGTGCAACATTTTTCTGCAAAATCTTTTAGCCCGTGCGGATTTTGTTAAAAGTTTGCGTCGTAAGGGACCGTCCAATGCATTACGGTGCTCGCCACTGTACACAATCATAGCTAAGCTCTGTAAGATGACATAAATGCAATTAAATTTCTGCATGGCAACGATGTAGCAATAGTGCATGAAGAGTTCATATTCATTTCCAACGTTTATTTGCTTTACTAAAATGTAAACAAAATAATCACTACATTGGCCCGCAAGTGTCCTGTCACTCACGGTCGGTTTGTTGGTCAAATTTACATCGTAGGCTATTTGCATTGTTAGAATTACGTTGAAAATGTTGAAGCTGGTTCACTTAAATATTAGACATTACGTGTATATACACGTATATAACTTTTATATACTTTAGAAATTTGCCTCTGACAGGACGACCCATACGTTCAGTTTTCGTGTTTGTCTGCAATCATCGCACACATCATTCACAAAGTTGACTACAACACGGATACTTTCGTTCGCGGTTTTCAGTTGCGTTCAACGGCACATAAATTGCGGTATAGTGTGAATACGTCCTGATGCTGGCTGGCCAACAATGTTAATAGCGCCACGGTAAACGTAATCGGATTATAGGACGTTAATCGACGACCGATCGAAGCCGGCCGCGTGTTTTCTCAAGTGCGGCTGCATTAAGTTTAATTTTCCGGCCATTGTTGGCGTCGGCGACAGCCAGCGTGGAGGAAGAAGCATCACGGTCGATTGAACGCGAGAATGGCGAGGAGACGGAAGCCGATATAATGGGAGGAGACGAGCACGGTGAGACGCAACGGTAATGTAGCTGTGACGCAGAGTGAAACGCTACGGCACTTTTAGGTACCGTTGTACCAGTACAGCCGCAGCGCGTGCATGGACAGGTGGTGGCTTCGTTGTTCTAATTGTAGTGCAGCAGATCTGCAAATACTTCGGGATTTAGATGTTCGTATATGCTCTTTATACGACACACAGTGTAAGCAGTGATGCATGATGACTTGATTGAGTTTTATGCGTATCCCACTTGATTCAGAAAAATACGAGATCATTTCGACGACGTTCTTCTGCCGAAAAAAATACTAAAGCTGTACTCCACGAAAGTAGATCTGTTCTGTTCTCTAGCCGTCATCTGTCCGAGATATGCTCGCGTAAAATGAAGCATACCAATAAAACACAAAATGAACATTTGAAGAAAACTACAGCCAGGTTTTTGTCACCACACGACGTCCGGCTTGGAAACAGATCGGGCCAATTCACGGGCCCCGGGGTCGGGGTCCTCAACGCGTCGAAACAGTCATTGAGGACCATCGTTTCATCGGCAGTCGCTATTTACTGGGCAGCGCTATAGTTAAGTAAGTAAAATAAGCCCGCCTCACCGCTACGGAAACTCTCATTGTGTCTTTACCCCACCCCAGCTGCAACTCAATATATCGACCACGGAGGGATGCAAGGCTGAGTTCATCCAGTTGAATGGTTACAAATTGTTGTAAGGGTACTAGGGCTGTGTAAAAATGCAAACTGTCAGTCGGCATTCGGCAGAAATCGACTAGCAAGATTCGTATCTGGTGATGAAAGGTAGCTACCATAGTGGCCCTTCGCCTAGTCTGTACAGCCTGGCAACGTTCACACGCTCTTTCGTCTAAGAACAATAGACCGTCGGTCGTTAAACCGCTCACCGACCCAGCACTATACGAACAGACAGCCGAATTGAACGCGCTGCTTGTAAATACTCGAAGAGGTTCCTACATCAGACACATAGCTATTAGCTGCAGTGCCAGGCTTGTTCGCTTGTTATCGACCACTTTGTATTTAGTAATCCGAGTAGTGCAATCGGTCTGGTATGTGTGTCTGTAAGTGTGTGTTGTGACTTTCGAACCGAATGACCTCTGATGCAGACGTTTGGCGTCTGGCTTATGTTGATCATCAAGTCAGATTTGCAGTTTAAAGTTCAAAGTCACAGTTGAAAAAATGATCGTTTGTGATAAAGGGGAAAGTCCTAACTTGGACAAGAAACAATTCACAAAATTTTGATTGTTTTGTCTTCGGTTTGAACTGCCTTTCGGTATCGACATCATTTGAGTGTATTTTTCTGTCGGTGTTCGTTATTCACAGAGCGTGCGACGCATCGTCCAAGTCAACATTTTGCCGGCGTCGACGATTCGTCAGACAAAACGAGATTGATCCAGCAGAAAGCTTATGAGATGATGAGGGAAGTGCGTTCGAGGTCAGTCATCGGATCACGAACACGACGCAGTACGAATGTTCGCAACAACAACAACAACAACAACAAAGTCAATAAAGACGACGACGACAATGAAGGTATGTCGCCCAAAATTATAAGTTCTCATATTTTGTCAAAAGTATTTTTCATGTTCTCTGCCAAATTCGCAGTTTATAAATTCAAGTGAAATAAAGAGAACATGTGAGTGGTGTTTTAGACTATAAAGGAGTCATCTCCAAGGCGCTTGTGCTATCACAGACGTAAAAGCAAGTTTATTCACAATATTATGTCTTCGACTAATGTTCTCTCCGAAATTCGACGCGTGTTCGCAGAAAGTGAACTGAAAGTGTACCCCATGGACAGTTTATAATTACAATTATTTTCGTACAGTTAAGTTCTGTTAAGTTTTCGTTTTTGTCATATATTTGATAGTATCGCTTTTTTGGTTACAACACGTATGGTAAAAAGAAGTTGTGTACAGGTGATGCACGGTGCCGACGTGCGTCGTCGGACTGGTCCAATGACGATATTCATCACGGCGTTGATTCAGAGGCTGCTGATGCTGGCATCGGCCAACTTCAGACGAGCAAAGACGAGTGCGACGATTCAAATCGTGTTGAAGACAACGGCGGCTGCTGCAGCTGCTGGAATGATGACGTGTATGCGACCAGTGAGGTATGTGATAATCATTAAAGGCCGACATCGAACAAGAAGCTTAGCAGATGCGGAGATAGCGCGACATGTGTACCGTTAGACGCAGAGATTAGTGCAGAACTCCCTATTTTCCATACCCCATTCGTCTTCCTCAGTAGAATTCGAGATGTCAAGATAATACGATCCGGGTCGGCTTCAGTGCATGGCAGCTAACCAATTACACCGACCTATGTTGCCGTGTCCCAATTTTCACTTTTTGCTGCACCCTAGGTGATTGTGATCACGATCCACCAACGTTAGACAGACAGACAGGCAGACAGACAAATTTATTTCATGCTCGTATATAGTATAAGCGCGAATGCATACGTTGTCCTAAAACTTCAAACAAAAAAAGAATAATGAAAACAGACAAAGAGCCGTAATAATAGTGAAAGAAGTGGTCGAAGGATTTTGACGAAGAATCGCATTGCAGGAGGGGAGGGGCGGATTTTATAGGAGGAAAATGTGATGTGATATTGTAGTGCGTTGGCGGCGGCCGATTAACCGATGCGCACTGTCGCAGCTGTATGTGCTGTCGCCCTTTATACCTAGTTTGAGCAATAGACCTCACAGTAAAAACACTTCAAAGAAAATTGCCTGAATTTCATCTGATTATTCAGGTCGTAGAGTTACAACTCAATTTTAGGAACTTTGCCTGATGCTATGAGGTCGCCATTTGTCCCTGAACACTTCAGGCTGAGATTAATCTGGGAGTAGTAGTATAAAGCCAGTTTCGGATCACCGCCATCTTGGATTTTTTCGAGCAAAGAATATTTATTTTTGGTGATCCGAAACCGGCTGTATACTACTACTTCGGGGCGTACCTGAATGCTTCAGGCTAGCGTCGATGGATAATTCAGGCTGTCCATGAACACTGACGTGCCTGAATTATTCACGGTTATACGTCAGTATTTCAGGCTTATCTTTCGTGTTCACGTATAGTGCTGCGGCGATGACGTCACATCCGGCAATGACGCCATCGTGACGTGCAGCAGCAGCAGCGCAGCATCAGCAGCCGGCGAAGATGCGGCAGAGGCGTTCAAGAGATCGAAGCAGAGGAGATACCGGACGACGTTCAGTGGCTATCAGCTGGAAGAGCTTGAACGCGCTTTCCAGCACACGCATTACCCGGACGTCTTCGCTCGGTGTGGCTACTGTTGTCTCTCACTGAACGCTTTAATAGGTCTTCATATCGAACAATAAGTTCCGCAGCAACAATTTGTCCTCAGAATATTCATCGGATGTTTAACAGCATCAATCGTTGAATTTAGTCACGACGCTGGTTCAGTTACGATTGATATATGAAAAAGTATACCGTATCCGCAAAAAACGGTACTACCATATTTTTTTCGCTCTAACTTTGCGTAATATTGGTCGATTTTCAAAATTCTTTCGCTGTATATATGACATTGTTTGCTGTATTTCATTGTCAGTTGGTGCCAGCAATCATTCAACAAATACAAATTGTTGTTTCACTATGATTCTGATAAAATTACGTTAAATGAGTAACCTGTAGCCTAAGTATTCTCCATTATACGACAGAGTGAAAGTTGTAATAACTCGTCATCTGTATACATTAAATTTCGTCAAGTTCCAATATTGTTTGCAAAAAATAATTCATTCCAATTTAAATGCCGTATCCGTGTTTGTTTATGTTTTAATTGTAGGGAGGAACTGGCAATCAGAATTAATTTAACCGAAGCTAGAGTTCAGGTACGACTTAAGATTTGTTTATAGATGAATATTGCTAAAAATGTCTACTGGACTTACATAGGCGAAATGGCTGTGGTTTTTGGATTATCCGTAATGAACCGTAAATGTTTACAATTTACCGAGCACTTTTAATCGTTCAAGTGAAGCAATTGATCAGTGATGTTGATGTGTGCGAACTTTCGAATGACATGACCTAAAACCTATATATTGGACACGTTAACTCTATATATGTTATAACTATTCTGAAAGTATAGTTCACAAATCAAAGTTTACGGTCACAGGATGAAAACGAAATTGAAAACTGATGGAAAACTGAATTTGGGAGAATCTGTTACTGCACTGTAGCTGAAAATCAGACCTTGTTGGAACTCGGAAGCTATCAGCAATAACATCCAGCTGCGTAAATTAACTGGTTCATGATCGGATAAACCTATATGTATTTGTTAAGGTTTATTTAATTTACTGTTCCTTTTTTCATGGTGGTGTAATGGTTAGGGCGTTGGCTTTGTGACTTTTAAGTCGCGGTTTCGACTCCCGGCCGTTTCGCTTTCAGGTAACAACCTTGGGCAAGCTATTCACACACGCGTGTCTCTCCGTGTCTGCCCCTCCAAGCAACATAATTTGATACCGGTTACATGGCAGTGATGCCCTGCGGCTGGGAAGGTAACCGTAGATCTGACGTCGCACTGGCCATGCATCGCAGACTAAACTGGCAGTGCTTTATCCACCTCGGGACTCGAGGCCTGAGGAAGGGAGAAGAGCACACCAGCTGCTCCACCTACAACCCTGTAT
>Ga0209782_1002070_pt1 | contig 10986 bp, 4 predicted proteins | sample WorMetmaBAHAMAS1_FD_187390 | JGI IMG/M metagenome (GOLD analysis project Ga0209782, IMG submission 187390) | Marine gutless worms symbiont microbial communities from Max Planck institute for Marine Microbiology, Germany - Inanidrilus... | ecosystem: Host-associated > Annelida > Digestive system >...
GTCGTAACAGTGCCCACGGTATATCGACAGATAGGCGCCCTAATTAGCGCTCGGCGGTCGTAATTAGCGTGCTCCGACCGCACGACCGCACCACAGACCGGCTGTGCGGTCGTGTGCGGTCGTACGGTCGGCTTTTAGTGAGACCCCCAAGACGTCCGCTTTCGGTCTTGGCGCTTTGGTGCCGTGGCTGAACAGCAGACACAAACAGCTGGGCCTGTCGTAAAATACGACCATGTGCAGAACGTTTGTTGACAACCCTTTCTCAACCAGTTGGTGATTATGCCACCACCGTATAAGATGAAAGTACATTTGTGATTATTTCGTGCTAAATAATCTAGCAAAGATCAACAATTAGATTTTTAAAATCTTACACCGTCGACAACGCCATGTTCAGAGTTTACACTGTGCCACGCCCACTCCGGACACGCCCCCAAACATTGGACAAACAAAATAAGTAAGAGATAAACTAAAATTTCGGCAGACGAGACATCACGACGTCGCTGTCACGACTCTAGTCACGAGACTGAATGCAAGTGTGCAACAGACAGTCGGCGACAAGTCCGTTTCTTAGATGTGTAGTTTGATTTCACAAACTAGTCTGTTCAAGGTGAATGCACTGTACACGAGTATGTTACGAATATCTAGATCGAATAATGAAGATTTTCAGACAGAATCAATAAGGTATCTCCATTCTTTTGAGATAAGACTCCCGACACCGCCGTTATTTCGTCGTTTGGGTTTCAAACCGCCTTCATTTTTTTGTACCAAGCCACCGTCAAAATTATGACTAGTCTCCTCTCCAAGATATATATTCAAAATAGCTAGACCCTAATGACAACATGCAAAGTGTAAAGATTGCTGTTTACTGGTAAGTCACTTAATATATGCCTTGCGTGACCAATTATGTGGAAAAGACGTCATCCACAAAACCGAAGTATTCAACATCTTGCATTGTCATCATCAGAGGTCTTTGCCATGGCCATAGCTGGTAGGCAACATGCTCACAAAATTTGGTGGTCTGTTTTGAGGTATGCAAGTGGGCATACGGACATAGTGTTACATACGTACACACAAATATATTGATCACAGCTGCTTATATAAATGGAGAGAATAACAGTAAAGCTTGTGCAACTTTGGTTGTTACTCAAACCATCAAATTCACTGCGATAGGCGACAGCTTCAATAGCAACTTTCTGGCTGCTTCTCTGCTTTCTACATGGTGAATCTGACATTTCCTGAGTCATTTACAACACATGAGCAGCGTGTTTTGACATAATATGTCTACACTGTTCTGTTGTGTCATCTCAAAACTTCTCGTAAGACCTGGGCTTGAGAGTTCTTGACAGAGGTTTTGAGCAGCAGTAAAAAAATGCTGCTGCCACCATCGAGACTGATATTCAGCCGTGCAAAAAGAAATTGATGGCACTGCCAAATTCAGTGATTTAGGGGTCTATGTCATATTAAACTCTGAAGTGTGAAGGTCAAAATGAAGGACAGTAACATTAACAGAATTTTTTATATGTTTGGGACTGGCAGCTTGAAACCCTAATAAGTTAGCTTCATACACTGAGAGGCACTGGAACCATTACGTATTGGAAATGTGCATTGAAACAGATTTTTACAACTGATCTGCTTTACCAACCGCCAATTCAATAACATAGAACTATCTATCATACCTGTTCACAAAATCTATTTGATTTTCGCACCAAGCACTGTTTTATTATATCTATTCTGCTAAGATCTTTCAACATATTCATCCTAACTTGAATTATAGTGGGCCAAATAAACATTACCTGAAATCAATATGCATTGCACTGCTTTATATCAACAAACATACAGACAACTGTAATGTGTTATATTCAGTAAGTGACTAAAAGCATCCTGAAGCCTTTTACTTCTAATAAATAGCCAAAAAATCACTAATATCATGCAGTCAGCATGGTGTTGAATGCACATCACTAGAGCTACTTGTTATACAAGTAATACAACAAACGCGCATCCCATGGAAAGATTATAAATGACAAGCTTCAGTACATTACTGATAATACCCAGATCTACTACTAGTCTACAACTACATCAGCTCTTTTCTTCAACTAGCCTTTTCCTCGAGTTACTCCAATCTGGGATGGGTCACCAAAAACAGAACCTTTGGGGACAATGGGAGCATGTTTTTACAGGCCAGATGTATACTGTGAACCAAAAAACAGGACACTAGACTTTTGTCCGTAACTGTGGGAAATGCTAACCGATGTTCAAAATTTTTGCACTGATAGATTCGTTAGTAAATTTGCAATAGTCATTTTAAAATATCCCACCACACCTTAAACGCATAGCTACATTACCTTGTGAAATATATTTAGATCTTAAAAATAGCAACAATCTGAAACATGTATTGTGATTAGGAGTTAGTGATAAATCACAATGTAGTGTGGCTGTACGTTTAAGGTGTGGTGGGCTATTCAGCTACCACTTAACTATGTATTTATCGCTAAGTCTGGTGGTGAATAAAAAATGAAAATCGGTGAACGATTGGCAAAGTTACAGGCAAAAAAGTTGAATGCCTTGTGTGCCCTGTTTGCCTCATGATGATCCTGCTTAAAGAGGAAAAACTGGCCAGATAACTTACCTATGATGAACAGAAACTGTTTTTGCTTTTGTTACGTTACTACACAGATTAATTTTGACTTCAGTGTCAACAAATATCAAACTACCAAGTATTTTTTACAACTTTTTTGAGTGGTTGAGTCTTACACCACCATTTGCTACACTCAGTGATTGAGTATGGCAATTTTTGAACATGGAGATTTCACAAGTTAGTGTAGCTATGCAATTAAGGGTGGTAGAATGTTTAATTATGACTTTATTTCACATTTACCAGTGAGTCAGCCAGTGAAAAAGATTTTGAAATGGTTAGCACTTGTCAAAGTTACGGACAAAAGTCTAATGTCCTGTTTTTTTGGTTCATAGTGTACTTCTTGACACTTGACCAATAATGTTAGTCCACTGAAGGAATGGTCGTGATCCAGAACGTAATAAACAAATATCAACTGCATATTTCTGCAGGCAGTAAACGTAATAAGTTATGCAGCACAGATCATCAGCCATTATGAAAAAATCACTACCACACACAGTCTATGGGTCATATATGAACCTGCTTTCTCATAACCCATTAATAGCTTTCTGCACAGGCAATAGTCAGTTATATGGGAACTCATCATCTCTGTGGCACTCCGGCTCTTTTGAGCCGGTAAGTGCTAAACCCGATGAAGCTAGCCAGTAAGCTGAAATAATCCACGTCAGCGAGACTGCAAATTAACCAATTACATAAGTATGAGCAGCTGGTTACTACACATTACACAGAACTTGCAGTTTCTTACCTAGCAGTGAGCAGTGTGCCTACCCATGAAAAAGACAACCAGGCCAAGTTGACAAAAATACGACAAGATGATTTAACTGAAGAAAAACACACAAACTAAATGGGTAACCTCTAAGGTAAGCCACTGCCATAAAACAAGAAAAACAAAAATGGGGGAGGAAATAAATTCTTTTTGCTACACATATCTGATTATTTTCGCAATACATTCCACCTGCAATAGTATGGAGATAGTGCAGATAACACCAAGGGGATAACTCTAGCGTTTTCATAATGTGAATTATAGGGCAGTAAAACTATGCTCTAACAAAATCCTCCAGAACATTATTGTGGTCAACAACAAACAAAGCAATCGTAGATAGCGGACTTTGCCCCCGGTGCCGCATTCTGAGGAACTCCACCAAACACTACATGTAAAATATTCTATAACACAACCAGTTTAAAGTACATTATCAAATACTAATCGTCTGACATCCAACTGGTGCCACCACCTGGCAAACTTTATCAAAATATAACACCATGCTTGATTCTGGTCCATTGGCCCTGTGGTATGAAAATGTGATGTCATCCACAAAACTGAAAGTAATAAACATAAAGCAACACCGCCAGAGGAGGACCGAGCCATGGCAACAGGTAACATGCACAAAAATTCGTAACGATTTGCTGTGCAGTTTTCAAGTTATGCAAGCAGACAGACAGACAGACAAACTGACATATTCATAACAATACTTTGCGCATTCCTGAAGTAAAAAGCATCACCTCAGTGGCAGGACAGGTCAAATTTGCTACAATTTGTTCATGAACATTCATCTATGAAGTCGTCAACCTTCACCACAGATACAAGGCATTCATAGGTAACAGACTTCACCCCCAGTGCTGCATTCTGATGAAACCTCAACCAAACACAAGTTGTCTAACATCCAACTGGTGCTACCACCTGGTGAACTTTATCAAAATATAACGTCGAGCTCGATTGTGACCCACTGGCCCCAAGCTATGAAAACGTGATGTCATCCACAAAACTGAAAGTACTCAACGTATCGCAATGCAGTCACAGCAGGACTGAGCCATAGCAACAAGTAACATGCACATAAATTTGGTGAAAATCGACTGTGTAGTTTTCAACTTATGTGAGCGGACAGACTACAGATATATTCATCACAATATTTTGCACCTCTCCTAAAGATGAAGAAATAAACAATGGCAAAAAATACTAATAAATTTGTATGCTAGCTTTAACACATCAATGCTATCCATACACCGGTACATGTGGTCAGATAAAAAAGACAAAATCAGCAAACATAATATTACGGAATACGAATACAAGTACACACAATATACAAGCACATAAACAGATAATGCAAATCATCAATGTTGTACATTTATACACATTGTTAAAAAAAACAACTGACTGATTTTTACCATGCGATTCTATGCTAGCGTGGTGTGCCATCGTCATGTGTCTGTCTGTCACACACTGGTATAGTATCAAAATGGCTAAACCTAGGATCACGCAATAAAGCCACACAATATCCTGGGACTCTAATTTCTGCAGCCAAAGATCATGGCAAAATTTGAACCAGGTCATCCCCAGCATGGGCACCAAATGCAGGTGGGGTATGTTAAAATCAGCGACTTTCGACAAATAGCTTGCTATAACTCAAAAATGGTACATGTACAAGATAGATGCATAGTTTCTGTTACATTCGAATAAGAAGTCATAAGCATTCTATCGAATGGTTATGTTGCCATGACTTTGGGAGACCTAACCCCCAAAACCACCCCAATTTCTACATTTTGGATCACCTTTCGTATTTTTGTAGTGGGTAAATGTAGAGCCTTGAAATTTGGTACACTGGTTGATCATAGCTAGTCCCAGCCTATGTACAACAAATCATCCCATAAAGGGGCGTGATTACATACATGACCCATTTTTAATTTTGGGGGCCCATCCATATCTCGGGAGAGCTGAAGCTAGAGCTGTCAACTCTATACACAGGGAGATTATATCAAGTCTTCCAAAGGGATAAATCACTCCCAAAAGGGGCGTGGTTGGGCTCATGTCACCAATTTTGGATGTGCTATACACTAAGGTTCAAACTCCATCGGTTGCAAACTTGACAACCTATCGACCGTGTGGAGTTTGAGATTCACCGTGTCCATGTGCTAATAACCGTCAGTCTGTGCAACAATTTGCTATTGACCAATGCTCGTTAGCTGGTGATTACACCTTGCATGCAGCACGATATGGTCAATTTTGCATGAGGCAGCACCGTGCAGTCCATCGGCATTAGCAGATATTCTTATTTATCACAACTTTGGCAAATGCAGACTGATTTTCAAAAATCTTTCAAGGACAAATTTTCAGGGAAACTCTCTTTACAAGTGGTAGACATTTCCAACTCACCTTACTTACGTTGCTACACTATCATGTGACATCTGAGAATTGAAAATAACGTGTTTCAAAAATAACCCGTTCGTCTTTTCATTAGCTCTTCCTCAAATGTTCATGAGATGCAATAACAAATAGAAAACATTCTGCAGTCAGCAAACCTTAAAAGTACTTGTACATAATTTATATATTGTACATTCTTTACTAACTGTTTACCTGTCAGAAGAGTTAGTCTAACTAATTCTTATTTCTACCTATTCTGAATGCTGTTATACCCTCTGTATAACATATTACACATCGATTGATTGGATAAACAGGTCATATGAGAGATGCTCTTTCCAGCCAATATCTTGGCTAATACTAAGAAAATCAAATTCAAAGCTGGAAGAAAAAACATCACATTATAATAAAACTACACTAACACAAAATAAAATCTACAACCACTAAATCAATGAAATCCAAATCATCAAACACAAAAATACAACATAAAATAAACAGATATAGTCGCCTTTTATGGCATCCTGCCTGGAAATGTAGTGGGCATATTGTCAAAGGAAAAGATAAAGAAAAAGTAAATAAGAAAGGAAAATATAAGCAAGAGAAAAATGAAAGCAAGTGACAAAAAGCAGAAGGAAGCAAAGAATGCAAGTGATAAGGTAAACAAACACAATGTTTCTACAATGTTTTTAGGGCACATTAGGCCCCGGTGCCTTAGCATTCATGTGGTATTTAGTTACATGTAAATTATGAACTAGTAGATTTTGTGTAAAACAGATCAAGTTTTATCAGTACGAGTAATAGTCTTGCAATTATTTACTTCGCCACTGGGAGAGATGTGAAATGCTATGATGAGTATGTCTGTCTGTCTGTCTGTCCACTCACATAACTTGATAGCCAGATTTCCTTGTGATGTTGCCTGTGACCACAGCTCTGGCGGTGTTGTGACACTTTATGTACTTACAGTTTTGTGGATGGCGTCACATTTTCGTGTCATGGCCGTATGGCGTGTCATGTGTATCCAAATTAGCAACAGAACATGACAATCAGAGCAGCTGAGATTCCAACCAAATTTTGCTCAACAATAAAGATCAGCACCTAGTCATAGTGAGTTGTGTAGTGGAAGCAAAGTCTTCTGTCTATGGTGGCCTTGATTGAATTTTTGAAATTTCACAAGGTAGTGTAGCAACGTAATTAAAATGAGTTGGAACTAGAAAGTCAGTGGGTTTCCTCAACAATCTATCAGTGAAAGAATTTTCAAAATTGGTCTTCATATGCAAAAGTTCTGATAGAAAAATCAAGTGGGTTGTTTTTTGTATAAACATGATGTACAATCAGAATACAACTTTTTAATACCCTGTAAATGTTATTAAAATGCCCATAACAAGAAACTAATACTCGACCATATGATTGTATGATAGTCTTGCCTGTGTCTTAGGCTACTCGCTATCACTACCCACAACTGCAGTAGGCGAGAAATGGGCAGGATGTGTAGCTGCGTCTGTGACTTTCTGAATATCGCTATCTATGTGTCTGTGCTCTAAAAGAAAGTAACTTGAGCTATCAACTCCAAAGGTACTACAGATGCAGTCCATGGCAGTCACTAGCCATGCTAAGAAAATAAGGTCAAGTCAAAAGACTGAAGGTCAAGGTTAAATGGTTGTGAAAAGGTTACAGTTGTATGTTGCTAGTAGTGAATTTAGTCAAATGTGCCGCTGCTGTCAGCATGGGACTACAAGTCATCTGGACTGCACACATTTCTAGTTACCTCTCTGTTATATTGCATTTAACTACACCGTCATCATCATCAACAACAACATCAATTCTCATGTATCATCTCTCTCAGTGTCGTGTCACAGCCTCAAGAGTTCATTTGTAACTCAACCTGCACTGCACTACTCTTGCGTCGATAAATCAACCAATGACTCAATCAGTCAGTTTTTAAGTGGCTGCACTGCAAGGACCACTAAGGGGTAATGTCAGTAAATAATGACAGGACATGTTTGCCGGAATAAAATAGCATTTTAACAGCCGACTAAAGTTGACAGTGAACCTGTCGCATCACATACATCACATAAACAAACATATTATCGATACAACGGTCTCTGATGGCCCGGCTGTTCCATCTGTTGCACTTGTCCTCACTGGGCATGTCGGTATCCCGTTCAGTTCCCTTCTTGTTGTACTGAATGTAATAGCACACCCATTCAGGGGCCGTGTGAGCACAACAACTGCCACTGAAATATAGAGGATTAAATGCATTGAAAGTGCATGCTTTATATACAATATGCACTGCAGGCATCAATATCATCAGTAAAATCTCTGACAGTTATCAATTTTTTAATCACGGCAGCATAACTGTGTAAATAACAGCCAGGTAGAAGTAATGCAAGGTTAGAGTTGTACCCCAGAGGTCTCTACAGGTATAGGACTTTTTGACGCACTAGATGACACCTAACCTAACGTGTTAAAGTAATAAAGATAATACTTTAACCAATCTGCAGCATGCATAATCTAAAAAAACTAATTAGACAGTGGAATCCTGAAAAAAAGTTATCAGTGTGTCTGGCAATCTGATTCTAGGTCACACGGCTATGGCACCAAAGATCACATTTGTACAGCAACTTGATCACGCAATAACCAGACTAAAATACTTCACACAGCAAATGAATGCTCATACTTTACAATTCACAAAACCAGATTCAACACACACATCAATTAAAACCGATTCACGAAATAAACAGATCTGAATCACAGACCAAACATGACATCAACTGAGCTACCACCAAAGGTGACAGTGAGAACGATGCAAATCTCACAACATGAACTTTTGCACCAGACGTAACTGTGCAGTGTTCTTGATGACAACTAAATACTGCATGGTATCTATCATCAGTGGAGTACTGGGGAAGAATTTCTAACATTGCTGCCAGCAAAAAAAATTAATAATTAGGACAGTTTAGGCCCGTTTTTCGTAGCCTACCACAACCTACCAGGTAGGTGTGTGGTATGTAAACATGGTAGTCACGTGATTAATATACCGAAAGCTGACTGGTCTAGCGTGAAAAATAAATAACTAACAGCCACGCCCTGTTAGGTTCTGGTAGGCGATGAAAAACAGGCCTTTTGTTACTAACAGAATTATAATATAAAGTTATAAAATTCCTGAAATCAGTAGCCTTTGGGAGAATAGGATAATCAAATGAATCTAGGGTGATCAGTGTTCTTTGAATCTGTTTAGCAAAACCTTTATTACATCTATTAGTGCTGAACTTAGCACCACACCGTCATCCTCCACTTACATAAATAACCATAGTGCATCACAGTTTTATTGGCTGTTATGACGTACATGGTGAGTTTGGCAGAATTTAATCTCCCTGACGGCGTTCCAACTGTCCGCAGCTATTGATGCGGTGTGTTTATTATTCGTGGTCATCTGGCTCGATGATGAACGCCGACAGCGCAAATATGATGAAGACGAGACCGCCGACGAAATGTACTGCAAGACAGCACAGCATGCAACTCTGCAATTCACAGTCAACTAGAAATGCATGGCAAAGCCTAACATGTAGCCCGCCTGGCATAGCAGTGTTGCCCCATAGTGAACAATAGTGAAACAAAACCATGTACTGATAGATGCAGTGCTTAGCAGTGCTGCCCACTATAGTAGGCCTAAAATCAGTAACCTGCCCCAGTTTACCAGCATGCACCCTAAATCAAAAAAAGAAAAAAATTGCGATAAACACTGGACAACTAGCAGTAGCCTACACATTCATTGAACTTGGTGATAATATGACTAACAACGACAGAGATATACTCATCGACATCTCAAACTCAACGTAAAACATATAACCCTTCCAGCAAGCATGCCGAGCGGGCTAAATGATACAGAGAAATGTGGAGATGACATTCTCCACGCAGTCAATCTCAGATGACAGTGTCTGCTGTCAGTGTCGGCTCGTGAGTCTCGGCCTTAGATGCACTGCAGCTAAATTGTACGACTGGATACAATTGCAGTCATTTAACAGTCTAGTTAAAAATTTCCAGGACTGATTAAGATTCTGACGTCCAGCATTTCTACGCCAGCTTTCAAAATACAGCATTTCCAGCAGTTGTAGGCACCTGTTGAAGTCTGTCTCCTGCTAGTGCAGTGGTCACGTCAATGTCAAAGATTATTTTATGAAAAAAAGTTGAGGAAAAAACAGAAGGAGAACAGCTTCATCTAACCACTGACCACATACTAGTAAATGTTTAACCTCGCGCAAGCTTCAATCAAACTGCACCAACTTTTCTTGCATATAATTATGCATAACAGTTTTCTAGAAATTAATGGACCAAAAATTCCAGGTGAATGGTGACTGGATGGCAACTCTTACCTGTTTTGATAGAGATGTGTTGTGAAATACAACGACCGCCAAGAACAGCAAGACTTGTGCAGAGCGCATGGCCGAGTGTGCCTCCAATTATCACACCTATTACTTCCTGTATACAGACAAACTGCAGGTGTATTCCGAGTCATAAATACACCTTATACTCACAAAAATACTGTAAGTTGAACATGTTCAGTTCACACCATCAGTTAGATATTTACATATAGTTAACAATAACTACTCACTAATGAAAAGTTTTTACCTGTTTTGTGATTAGCAGTTTATCAGTTTCACAGCATATTACGGTGCAACCAATGCCATAATTTACCGATACTTATGATACCAATACTTCTGGCTTGCTTCGATACCGATACTTAGTATCAATACCGATGCCAGTAGTTATGCGACGATGAGAAACGCTCGTGTTGAGACCTGAGCCAGCAAGCCATAGTGGGATTCTTGAAAACTAGTGAGATCAGTGGCTATAAAACTAAGTGGACCTGTGTGTTATGTGACACCTGCTGTGTGAAAGAACAGACGGTCGGTCGGCGCAATGAGAGGGACGGTAAGAGGAGGGGAGAGAGGGATATTGCTCGGTTTCACACACAGAGCAGATAGCCACAAATTAGACGGTCAGCCAATAAAACTGCCATAGGTGATGAGGTGTCAAATTCACATCAACCAGAGAAGAGAGAGTGCCAGTCAGCTCACAGCGCTGCAGGCAGTCGATACTCCCCCCCCCTCTTCTCATTCCGTGCTTGTATACAAACATAAACAATGACGGGATAAAAGTCACTTCTTTAGTGTGCGCAGTGGAAACCGAGGATGATTCTTTTCGTTACACAGACATGACT
>Ga0209782_1002071_pt1 | contig 10986 bp, 4 predicted proteins | sample WorMetmaBAHAMAS1_FD_187390 | JGI IMG/M metagenome (GOLD analysis project Ga0209782, IMG submission 187390) | Marine gutless worms symbiont microbial communities from Max Planck institute for Marine Microbiology, Germany - Inanidrilus... | ecosystem: Host-associated > Annelida > Digestive system >...
TGTCTGAAGTGACTGTGCGATGTAAAAACGTAATCAGTGTTGAGAAACTCGTCACTTTCTGTTGTGACCCGGTCACTGGCAAACTGAATGAATGTCTCTGTGGCCATGAATCGGCTGATACTCTCGAGCTTTAGATTTCTGGTTTCATTTGCGTTACAGTTTTTCAACGAGAACTGAAGAATGTACAAATCAATATACCAGTGAGATTTCAGTGGGGGAGCTGTGATATGATGCAGTGCAGTTAACTCAGCCTTGCATCCCTCCCGGGTCGCTGAATCGAGTACCAGATTTAACTAGCCATGGTAGAGGCAGGAATGTCATCTCTGCTGGGTGGCAGTTAACACCGTGTCATTCCATATGGCACGTGAGTTCCCGTAGAGGTGAGGCTGTTTGCATAACAGCTATAGACGTTTACCTGTACGACCTTTTACAGAGACATCAAGGCAAGTCACATTCTCGTGCAGGCCGACGGCAGCGTCCGCCTGTCTGGCTTCCGACACTCGCTGAGTATGACTCTGCACGGCCAGCGACGCCAGTCTGTCCACGACTTCCCGGACTTCTACGTTCACTCGCTCAACTGGGCAAGTCGCGAGCTGCTCGAACAGGTTTTTGCCGCGGCATTGTCGTGGTTTGCAGATTCTTGTCTGTTTTTTTGCTGTCTGTCATTTTTTATTCTTGTGTGTGAAAGAGTTCTTGTTCGCTGTTGTCACTCACTTATTTTACACAGTGGCATAAAAGCAGCACTGTTGGTCACTTTGAATAGCACCAATGCCATATATATTTCACATGGTAGTGTTGCAAGACATTTACAGTGTGATAAGATCTTTAATGGCAACATCATTACAGATTTACTACTCAGTCTAAATACAGTATTTGGTAAGCATTTGGCAAGATTATGGGCAGGGATATAATTTCTGCAAATTTCTATTCGTTTCTGTCTTCTTCTGTACACTGTATTGTGTGAATTGAGATAAATACTGATAGTGGTATCTTTTCTGATTCATACTGGTAAATGAGACAGTTCTTTTGCGACATCCGGTAGTCGGGCAGCCATTGCTCAGCGGTCTTAATGTTCACTGTGCAGTTGTTGTTGTCAAATAAATACTTTGCTCTGCGGCTGATAGATCTTCAACATTTAGCCGCAGTACTAGCAGGGAAGTTCAGTGGCTAGTTGGTCATTAGCTACGTCGAGTAGATCATTGTTGGCTCATCGACCAGGATCTGACCTTTGGATTTGGTCTGCTGGTCGCATCTTTAGCTCTCTCGCTCAGTTCTCGCCGGTAACTTTATGCCAGCTCTGTGGTGCTGATGTCTGTCTTTAAGCCAGTGTTTATGTGAATATATTGTAGAACTTGAGTGGCTATGATCTGAAGTCGGACATCTACAGCATTGGAATAACAGCGTGTGAGTTAGCGAACGGTGTCGTCCCGTTTCAGGACATGCCGCTTACACAGGTCTCGGCGATGTGTGATTTTGCTTTGCTCATTTTTTAAATTTATTTTATTTAAAATGACAGCAAAGGGCCAGACCTGGCCATTGACATGCAACATGATACAGTGTGGAATAAACAATAGCCATTTAAAATAACAGTAATTCTAACTTTAAAATTTAAAAACGAGTGTATCTGCTTAAATCACAAGACAATGACATCTTAAAGTGCTTGATATTACTAAAGTCTATAATATTGCATTATTAGTTATTCCATATTGCGGCAATTGTTTCACTGGAAAAAAATGTTTATTCTTGAATAATTTAAAAACAGTTTGTAAGTATGACAACAGGTTGTACTACTGTATATCTCAATGTGAAATAGTTACTGGATGTCGAGTCAACAAAACCAAATAACATTTTTAACAAATAACAGTTTTAACTTTAAAATTTAAAAACGAGTGTAACTGCTTAAATCATGAGATAATAAGGACATCTTAAAGCGCTTAATGTTAGTCTACAATATTGCATTCTAAATTATTCCATATTGGAGCAATTCTTTTACTGAAAAAATGTTTACGATTACAAACATTCAGTTCTCATGTAATTTAAAAACAGTTTGTAACTATGACCATGGGTTTACTACCAGTTCTCAATGTGAAATAGTAGCTGGTTGTCAAGTCAACAAAGCCAATTAAAATTTTGTATACAAAAAAAAACAAATCATAATGCAGCCGGCGTATCTCTAAGCTGTCAAGAACTTCAAGACGCTTTGTGTGTGAAAGATTACTGAGTCCTGTTAATCTCTTTGTAAATGATTGTTGTACTGATTCTGTTTTGGTTATATCAGTTCGTTTAATGTTTATTATGAAATCATACGTGAAAACATCCTGCCATAACTGGCGTAGCACCGTATGTTGTCACTAGCTGATAGTGACAACATCTGATGCCTAGCATTTATGTGACATTGTGAATTACTGCAGATGCTGCTGAGTAAGATAGAGGGAACAACACCTCGCCTGCTTGATCTCACAACACTACCTGAACTTAACGATACAGGTACAACACTATGTATGATGCAGTGTGTGGAGTCGTCAGTTGATTGAGTAAAGTATTACGTACAGTGAATGATTTCCTGGTTGGTTTCACGAGGGGCATCTCGCCCTGTGTGGGCCTGGGACCAATATGACTAGGGCTTACTCCATTTTTAATCTGGAGGTTGTAAGTGATGACCACACTTGCTAAGTGACTGGCTGACACCTGGTATAGCCGGCACTTCTGTAGTTACTCTGGGTAAGTTGTTTGCCTGCATTGGCTCAGGTCTACTCAGCCTTTCATCCTTAATTTGTGGATAAATCTAGTACTGGTCAGTTACGGCCGAGGTAAGGGCGGGAGACGCTGCCTCTACTGGGTGGCAGGTAACTGTGTGTGATCCCGTATGGCATGCAGGTTCCTGTAGCGGTGGCGGTGCTTCTAGCACAGCTGCTTAACCTTACCTTTTATCTTTACGACGAGATCTTTAGCGTCTTTGCATTAATCAGAATGCACTACTTGCTGTCAGCAATGGCATGCATGCAGTAGAACTTTGTTCTAACAAAGTCCTCCATTTCTTAACTTGGCTACCGGATAATAACACAAATCGTTTTCGTTGTTATTGCTGCCGTTGTTGCATCGCAGCAGTAGCTAGATGTAGCGGTGTTGCTACAGTTGGAGTAGTTTGGGCAATCTGCTCATGTGCCTGTGTTTTAGTTATAACCATGAGCTGTGCAAAACTGCAGAACTGATCTAGATGCTGTTTGAACAGTGACCCGGGTGGGCCAAGGATTGTGCATTTAGATGTGGGCCCGATCCTCCCATATATAGGGGCACATTGGAGCACCACTACCGTTGAGTATTTTAATCGATTTCAACCCACACAGTTTACTTTTATTGACCATCAGCACCAAATGAGTTACAGCTAGCGTTGGTGGAACCCATTTCTATGCGAGACTGAAGACATGACTGTGCGTTTGTATCAGGCACGTGTGAGATATTTGTTGAGATGGTGCAGTCGCACGTAGCGGCATTGCTGAGGTCGACCTGTTTGTGCGTGTGTGTGACAGATTCACTTGAGAAGTCGACTGAATGTCGCGCGTCGCTGCTGCTCTATCAGCGCACGTTTTCCCGACACTTTCACAACTTTGTTGAAGTCTGTCTTGTCGCTCAGCCGATCTCTCGGTCAGTAGCCGCCCTCTGTGGTGTCTTCTTCAGTCAACTGTATTTAATAATACTAACTATGCTGTAGTAATGCAGTAGGTACTCCATTGGACTTTCTTGCATTTTCAATGCTGGCCATTCAGCTGTCACATATTCCTCTGACAACCATGTGGTAGAAATTGTTGCCGACCAAGGACACTGAGGTTTTCAAGCTGTAAAGGCCCGGCAGAAAGTAGAGACAGTCTGCTGATGAATTGATGCTAATATCACTTTTTTAGGACAATCGTTGTATCTTTATTTTAACTACGAGAAACATGATAGATTTGTATTTTTAACCTTATTTCAGCATCTTGGCAAATCATGTTACTCAGTCGTCAAACAAGTTTTGAGGGCTTCATAAAAACTTAAAGTGCGATTTTAACATAGTAAGTGACTTGAATGCAGTCAACTGAAAGATATAATTTTGGTGAAGGAGTCAGTTTTCCCTTAGATTCTTCCCTTACTTGTTCTGGTAGGGAATCTTTGTGTTTTGTAAGTTATACAGGATTTCTACTAGCTGGATGCCCAACCAACAGTGACAAAATACTGAACAGAACAAAATTATTTTCTTTAAATGAAAGAAAAACCAGTTGACAAACATGTTTGTGGTGCAAGTCATCCATGAAGGCAATTGTGATGGTTATGTTTGATGAGGATTGATTTGTTTAGCCTGCTCGGCAAACTTGCCGGAAGGACTATATATTTAATTGATTTATTGATTGATTTAGGGTTTTACATTTGACTCCACAGAAAATAGGTTATTTCATCTAATAATGATGAAACTAAATCTAACGTCAAAAAATTTTTTTAGGAATGCAAAGATACCAACACAAAAACTTGAAGCCGGCTTTGGTTGCCTCTTACGATTTCTAGTCCGGAAATGGAGAAGGCTCGTTTCTTATAGGGAATCCGGGGCCCATATGGGGCGTCTTTTACGAAGATTCCGCTGATGATTGTTGCAGGCCGACAGCCGCGGAGCTGAGCGGACACGAGCTGCTGAAGCAGATTCACCGCAAACATAACCCTCCGCCACTCACCGAGCTGCTGCGGCCGTTGAATCCAATCAGTGTCACCAACGTCTCACTCCCAGGTCTGGCGAGCTCCACTCTCTGCGTCTTGTCATGAGCTCATAGAACATGCTTTCCTTTCAGTTTACATAGACATTAAGACATGCGCCATTAGCGACTTATAGCTCAAAATCATGCCACCATGTGTTTGCCGGAAACTTATCCAAATGTTGATGGATTTCTCAAATTTCTTTTGCTGCGGAACTTGCCAGAAAATTTGTGGTGAAGTCATTATTAAAGATCTGTTGCTAATCTGCCTTGTGAAATATTTGGCACCTTTTCAAGTAACTGTGGCCATTGGCCTGCTTTTTCTATTCACCTTGCATACATATATCACTATTACAGCCGATAACAGTTCTTAAAATTTTTATTGGTTATTTGAACATTCTGATTGCTGATTAATCAGTTGAACTAAATGAAAACTGGTGATTCAAAAAATTGCTGATATAAACTCTTTCATGCATTTATGTTTTGTTCCGTAGGTGATTATGTCAGTGATGTCATAATCAAAGATGAAGAAATTACAGTTATTGCAATTATCAGCCCTGTAATTTAGGTTCTCTTTGAACAAAAAATGTCCAAGTAATATTCTTTCAACAACCTGTTGTCTGTCATTTTTAGGGTATGACTGGAAATAGACAGTTTATCAAAATGATATAAATAAGAAACAAATTACAGCTGCAGCTGTTGTTTCAGTAGCTGTTTTACCAGGTTGTTAATAATAAATACTGTAGAGCAACAGAATTGTGGTCGCTATGGTTGTAGATGATTCAGCGGTGGAGTCATTAGCCGACAGACTGGATGAAGTTGGCATTGACGAGGACTGGGTATTCTAGTGCTGTTTGACTAGTTATTAATGCATTAGCCTAACGCCTGCTATCGGCCTAATGGCCTGTTCATACACAAGAACTAACCTTAACCCTAAACCTTAATTTATTATTGCCCTTTTGCACCGACACTACATCTTTAACAACTGGAAATAATTATACAGCAAATGACGTCAAATGTTAAGGATATATATTTTGAAGGCCCCGGTAGTGGACGTTGGGCCAATGTGTTAATTAGTCACAGCCAGTCTAGTGTCAGCCGGCGTCGGCAGCATTCTGTGATGTTAACATGCGGCGGACAGTGGCCTCGTCACTGTCAATCAATGGACTCCAGCAAATGGCTCTCGACTTGTGTCCTCCGTTATTTTCATGTCGTCCTCCTCGGCTGTTTGTTCTCATCTTGCGCTTCTCATAGACAGTTTAATGTAATGTACAGTACCATGCAGCAGGGTCCTGACGCCACAATGCAGTGTTTTTAACACAGCTGTAAAGTCATGCTGGTTAACGGTTCCAATTACTTCCTGTTCTCCATCGACGGAGTTATCTTTCCATGTCCTTTTCACCTGTCCATTGTCACTCCTGTTTCATTCCTTTATTACTCCCCTCTCCACTGATAGTCAAAGCCATCTAGGCAGAGTGATGCAAGCTCTTTTAGTGGACCGATCCGGCGCAGCCTTGCAAAAACTAAATTTGGTGCATTCTAATTGTACTCTAAGATTACATTTTGTGAATGTAACCTCGAACTTAGTTGCCCTGCTACTGAGCAGAAAATAAATTAGTTATGTATTCATCTTTACTTGCCATTTTGATAATAATTTTGGTAAAAATCTAGTGCTGCAAGAACTGTCCCCTGAACTCCTCTGATTTCTGCTGTGCGAATGTGTGCTGAATGATTTATGTTACATTACGTTGTTTTGTTTACCCGAACTATCTGGCATTATTGTTTATCGTGTGTTGAGTGATTCCAACAATTGCACAACAGGCACACCCACAACATGCAAGACATACCCTTCCCTTCGCATCCCCTCCCCTCCAGTAGACGACCTCTGACTCGTGGTGATTGTGAAGATTAGTCAGAAAATTCACACAAGTTTGCACCAAAAATGGTGTCATGATCACAAGACAATCGACAATCAAAATATGACAGATTAAACCTGTAGGCCGGTGGCTCGCACACTGCATCCACAACCTCTGTGCTTGTGGTTTTCTTGTATAAAATTTATTTTTGGAAAGTCCGATTTGCAAAAGAAATATAGGTAACAGCATCAAAAGACATTTTTGGTATCATGTCAGTTAAATTACAAATGGTGATGCTTTATGGAGTTGTTAGTAATGAGACTAGTTTTTTAAATTTGATTTTTAAAATGTGATTTAAAACTAACAGGATTAGATGCAACTTCCAGTGAACCTAGTGTACAACTGTACATACGGTGATAGATAACTCGATAAGTTTTCTATAAAGTTGTGGATATATAATGTGGATGTCATAATATTGGCTGTTTAGTATGCTGTCATGTAAATTGGCTGTCATCAAAATTTTTGTTGCAGTAGGCGTGGTCGAGCTCGGCCACAACATTTGCCCTGATTTGCCGCAGCCACCCATTTTAACGGGTTCGTCTGAAAGCTGCAGGACACCACAGGCAACTGCAGGACTACAGCCAGACACCTAGGAATTGGAAAATGAGTAGTTAATAAAATAATAAGCCATTTCAAGGAAACAAAATACATTCTTACATCCACTTTTGGTGATATGTAGTAAACAGATATATGGTATGTTATTATGCAGTCTACTGTCCGTTTCTAACCCTGAAAACACCGTTTGTTAATCAAGCATAGCCATATTGATAATTAAATTGCATGCTTTTACGTTTATCCAAATGAATTTTATATTGCAGCTTGTTATATCACAAAATAAATTTACAAAACATAAAAATGGATACACTTTTTAAAGATAGAAATTGATTGCATCTTGCAAGTTCATCTGAGTTAACTAAATCTGGAGTTACGTGATACGTCCTGTGATAGTTCTGAAGTGTTCTGTGGTGTCCTGCGGCTTTCAGACTTACAGGTTTTAACGACCATTTTTCGGGTGAATCAGTTTAACCACCTTCCTGCGTTTTCTGCCCCCATTTGTCCTGGAAGTGAACCTTTGGGTATTTATGTGTATCCGATGCCCATTCTGTACCGTGACAGTGTCATTTCACTGAAGGATATTCAGTTTACCGGCACAGGCCTAGTTCTGTTCTGTTCATCTACATCCAAAACTGCTCAGGGAAGGATCTTTGCTGCCATTGTGTTGGCTCTTGCATTGTCTATACTAGTGCTACAGTGTTACATGCTTCAATGCTCGACACGGCCCATGTCGTGTTTGTACATTTATCATCACCATGTGCTTCCAGATGTACTAGTTGACTGTACATGGAGACATTGTATACTTAGAACTAGTTGTAAATTGTACATGAGAAATTGTTGGCTGTCATTCAGTCTCTGTATAATATTTATCATTTTTCACTGATAATCATTGGAATCAGCTGATGTTTCTGCCATATCGATAAATACATGAAAGTTTATGCCAGAATTCAGCAGCCGTTGATTTGGTGAATAAATTATTTTACATCATTATTCGTGTAATTCTTAATCATTGTGGCCGTTGAAAAGAGTAAACAAGATAGCACGTCAACAAGGTATGACTTCCTGTTGGTGTTCTGTAGTGATTTTAGGTTTAGGTGAAACCGCTGTGGAGTTACAAGCCGCTTGAGCAATCGAGAGAAGGAGGTCAGGTTCCCAAACTAAGATCAAATGCCTACCATACGGCAAAAAAATAGTGAAAATTGGTCCAGTAGATCCTGAGATGGTTTCATCCAAGGAATCATTAAAAATAAAATGTTTAAAAAAAGACAGGGAATTAACGCAGGCAAAACGTAGCCAAAGCGGGCTAAAAAATAAGATGCCAAATCACACGCATTCGCCACTCGATGCTACTATGTCAGTACTAGAATTCGTGCAGGAGGACAGTACTTCTGTCGGTCGGTCGAGCGAGCGATCGATGCAAATCTACAACGAACGGACCGTCGTCGATTGTTAGCTGCGCAGTGAATCGCGTCTGTTCAGTGTTGCGATTGTTCATCTCTGCCGCTAGCTGGCTGGCTAGCCGGCTGGCCGATACGACACTTGTCTCCGGACAGTTCGGCCGACGTCTCCCGACTCCAAGATTCATTCGCCCACGTCCTATGTCCTGCGACGCCGCCTATCTCTCTGCGTCATCTTTCGTTCTCTCGCTGCCCTGCCGAATGCTGTCTGTCCCTGTTGCTGAAACCGCTCGGACGTCATAAACTCAGTCGAGTATAGTGTTAGATGTTGTTTGGAACAAGGTATCGCTTGGCGAAACGATATGCCCCCGCGCGCCGTTGGCATGCAGTTCTACAGACGGACGCATATCGATGGTGCAGTCATCTGGCGACCGCTTGTTAAGCGGCAGCGGCGACAGCTACGTTGTCGAACGGCGAAGCTGACTAGTGGGTTTATCTTGGCGTTTACAATTGCTGTTTTACATTCGTAGTAACCATAGCGATAAAATGCATCTATAGGCTATGGAACAGACACTCGGACGGACAGACAGACAGATCGCAGCATTGATTGACTTTATTTGCTTTAGAGAGTGGGCACACTCGCACGTGAGAACAAGACTGGGTAAAATGGCAGCTCTCAACGTACCGAAACTGAGAACAAACTATGTTTGCTGACAGCCGCTTTATTAGCCTATGCACCCGCCTACAGTGGGCCATTAAGCAATGCTGCGACTCGTCCGTCTACCATTTTGCCCAGTAACTTGTTCGTACATGTAAGGTTGCCAACTCTCTAAAGCCAATGAAGCAATCCTTCCCCGAATTTCACCCCAGTTTCTCCTTTCCCTATTTCACCTTTGTCCTCCCTCAGTTGACCGAAGAGTAGGCCGAAGCTGTTTCAAACGGAGGCGGGACAGATCGCCAAAGATTTTGGAGCATTAGTCCTGTGCATTTTTTAAAAATGGGTGCGCTAAAAGTCATGTGGCTCCTGCGAACGCTGATATTAGCCAACTGTTACCGTGATATTTAGGGTTAACGTGGGCTATGGCGAAAGTCCGCGCAAGATGGATCGTCGACCTCTTGAAGAGACAAGAGGTTTGGCTGTCACAATTAATCACTCCGATTGTAACTCTCGAACACGATCGATCTAGCGATGGCTGCAGACCAGCAAAAAAACGATTGTTTTTTTTTGTTGCGACTTGCAGCTATATATCAGTATGAGCATACATGTAGCATGTCGCGCTTATGCTACGAGCATGACGTCCGTCCGTCTCTCTCTCTCTCTCTCTCTCTCTCTCTCTGTCTGTCTGCAACGTTGGTAGATTGTCGTCACTAGGCCTATACAAAAAGTGGAAATGGACACATGAATTCCACGTCAACAGTTTTCTCGTAACTTTCTCGAAACATCCTCGTAGCATCCTCGTAACACGTCCGACACGCACCAAATCCTCGCAACATGTTGTCGACTTCCTCGTAACATTTGCTACGAGGAAGTTACGAGGAAACTGCTCACGTGGAATTTAGGCTTTATGCCGCACCGTGCCGGACCGCCGGTGTGAACGTGGCGCTCATCCGCCACGTTTCGGCTTTTTACCGTGGACATTAAGAAGTATCGAAGAAAGCGTCGGCGTCGGCTGAAGATGGCTAGATGTAGATAGGTTTGTATGGACGACTGGCGTCCTTCGCCGCGATATGACTGATAGTGTGCACGGCATCGCAACGGTTCTGCGTGGCACCAGCGAGAGAATTATGATAGCATCGGCGCCATGGCATCTTGTCGCCGGGGAGTACACGAACAAATTGACCGTGCAGTCGCCTGTCCTTGCGGCTCGCCAGTTCCGACATCGTCGTCCGACAGTAAATAGCCACGTTCGACTTCGGCTAGTGATGCACGCATTGTAGTAGAAATTCGGCGAATTATCGCTTGCGGTATCGTGTGTCGTATTGAAATTTCACTCAGATCATTCAACGAGCGCATACACAGCATTTCTCTGCACTGCAGTCCACAGAGAACTGTGAAAAATCGACACGTGGGCTTAGGTCCGTGTGAAGCGGCAACGAAGCCGTCGCCGGCGCCGATGAAGAAGCATTCAGCAGGTGGCTGCACCGTCGATATGCTCCCCTTCGAACTGAGCTCAGCGGGAGGCGTGTCGTTTCGCCACGCGGCATGTAGCTAATTGTTATTAGTAGGCCGCGTCGCTCTGTAGCGTAAGCGGTCAGTTCTTACCGGTCGAGTTCCGTGTCCATCATGTCGGTCGGTCTGTCTGTCTGTCCGTTGGTAACGAACGTGTATTCTAGAAAAACGGCTGACTCGATCAAGATGCTGTCTGGGATGGTGGGTTGGGTGGGTCCAAGGATCCATGT
>Ga0209782_1002072_pt1 | contig 10980 bp, 9 predicted proteins | sample WorMetmaBAHAMAS1_FD_187390 | JGI IMG/M metagenome (GOLD analysis project Ga0209782, IMG submission 187390) | Marine gutless worms symbiont microbial communities from Max Planck institute for Marine Microbiology, Germany - Inanidrilus... | ecosystem: Host-associated > Annelida > Digestive system >...
GAAAAGGAGAGGAGGGAGGGGCGTCCAGGCACTTCTTATTTTCCACTTTAAGCACTAGTGTTAACACAAGTCACAGAACAGAACAAATTACAAAAGACCAGTGTCAGTAGCAGAGCGGTAGGCCTACAGTCAGCCTACTCCCCACTGACTGACCCCTCCAAAAATCTTATCGGATTTGTTCGAATTACAGAAGTGATCTTGGGCAGTCCGACTGGAGCAGTTGCTAATTATTTCTGGCAGTCGTATTTATCCTGTAGTATGCACGTTAGTTTTGTTATCATGTAGCACATATTGCATATCATATCATACTGTGCCCTTATCATCTGTCCAACCATGAACAAAAAAAAATAAATGATGGACCTCCCTTACTTTCTTTCCTCTATCAAGTTAGGAATACGGATATACATATACGGTAATCACCTCAGGCCTCAGCACATTAGAGTCCACTACGTTCTGAGGATAAACAGTAACATAATTAGGTTTTGATTATCATCACGTTGCAGTTATCGCTTTAATTCAATCGTTCTGTTACTTTATTAGACAGTATTGTACATCATTATAATAAGAAATGGTCAAAATTTGGGGACTGCTACCTTGCTGGTGGGAAGGATTGACAAGCTGAGCCACGATGGGTCATGTTATTTAATGTGCATTCCGCAGTTCTTAGAATTTTAAAGCGGATTAATTGCAGCATTTATGAAATTCTGACTGGATGGAGTCCCGGTGGCACAACAGCACTGATCTGTTGGCTGTATAGATCTCAGAGAGAAAGAGAAGCAAATTCTGAAAAGAGCTGCCAAGATAACAGTCCATCGCTGCAACCAAAATGCAAGTAAATTAAACAAAAAAGACGAACATTGGTTTAGCTAACTTTTACGACAAAATCGATTCAAAAATTCACAGTTCACTTTCCATCAAATAGACATTTCCAGTAATATACTTAGGGGTACTGCACTTGGCCTCCCTTCAAAAGTTCTGCAAGTTTGACAAATTAACACTGAAATTCACAGACATTTCTTTTCAAGGATGTCTAAGGCCTTTTCAAGGATTTCTTCAGTCCCATAGACTGCAATAATATATATTTATGGAACATTGCAACGAAGTTTAAGCAGGCAGCCAAAAAAACTTACAACAACTAAGGAATGGAAAATACATACAGGAAATGCTGCAGATGCTAGCACCATCATTGTAATAATAACTGTTAAGATTTCAATTATGGCAGAAATTTCCTGTCATCTGAATAAATTCAAGAATTATGTTGCTTTCAAAGATAAGTGGTGACCTGTAAGGATTAGTTATGTTCGGTAGACAGAATAACAAGTGAACAATAACATGCAAATTTTAGAAGGCTGCGTTTTAAAAATTCTGAGTAGGCCACCGGGCTTTCAACAAGTTTCTAGATTCTGATTTAAAACAAAAAACAAAACAGTTGAGATAGACTGCTAATGAATTAATGTTACAAAACAAATTCCGACAACAAAAAATACAGTTACTGGGAAGTGCACAAAAAGGAAAACAACTAAATTATTTTGAAATAAAACTGACATCTGACTGATTTCTTAAGCTGAGGCATAAATTTCAAGATAAACATACTATAACAACTGAACAAATATTCAGATAAATGTAACATTGAAACTGTCTTGTCTAATCTAAACAAAAACAGCTTCAGGACTAGGAGATAATAATATATCACCACTCTAAGCAATCAAAAGACAGAAGAAAAAAAGGAAAACTTGCAACTTTTTTCAGCTGTAATGTGTACAAAAGCTGTTCACAGTAAATTGTACGCACTATATATGAGCTGGTTTAGGTGTTTTGCGACACCTGTTTTTCAACAGTTTATTATATAATGGCCAGTCACTAATCAACCGTCAAGCCATCGGTCACAAAACTGCAGCATGCACCCATGGTTCTAGGACAGTTTCACAAATACACAACGACGCAGGCTGCAGTGAGTGAAAGCACAGACTCATTTGCACAGTTTTATGGCAACAGTTGCACACACGCCGTTTTGACTTGTCCATTGTCAAACTCAAACCAACTGCACGAGTACTGGATCCAGTTGAATGCTGCACATACAGTCACAACAAATCTCTACCGACACATACAACAGCAGCCACGGATTGTTTCTATGCTTGACAAATACCAAATACATATATCAAATGAATACTCTGAAAATGTGACATTTCTACTCGAAAACATGTGCCTTAATCTTCGTTACAGTACAGTCAATGAGGCAAAGCCTATTGGCAATAACAACATCAATCGTCTTATTATACAGGTCACAAAATACAGTATAAGAATCTTTAGCATGTGCTGGAAAACTGGTGGCTTAGTCCAATGCAAGAAACCAAAATAACAGGAAAAAAAACAAAAATCAACTTGCTCACAAGATACCATCCTGGATAATAACATGCATAAGCTAATACCCGACATTCAAAAGTGGAGAATTTTGTTGGAGCAAATTTTTCCACTGCCTACACGCTCTTGCTAACAGCAGTTAATGTATTTGGAGTAGATGACAGCATTCTTCTCAAAGGTGTTACATTGTTACACCATTACACCTAGCAGCACGTCAAAGTAAATGAACGTCAGTTGATAATATATCTGTGTGCACGTGTTGGATGTCGAAGCACAACTGTTTCTGTTACGTGCCTTATCTTAGCCATGTCAACTGTTTTCTAAAACACGCCAATCAAGTGGTGTGACAAGCTTATGACAATGCTCACTACTTCGCCATGTTAGATGTGTGAAGCACTGCAATCAGTTTGTCATTATGTCGGCGTTCTGTCTGGTCACATATCTCAAAAACCACATGACCAAACTTCACCAAATTGTCTGCGCAAGTTGCCTGCATCTGTGGCTCAGTGCTTCTCTGAAGACAGCGCAATATCTTACATACCACCAGTTTTGTAACTCACGTCATGTTTTAACATAATTGGAAAGACAAAGGTGACTCACCGTCCATAAGTCAGCATGTACTAAGAAGTCTGATATCCTCAAGTGCCTTGTTAAAAGTGGGGAGACCGCATGACAATCAACTTGCACATAGCCTGCCTTCACTTGTGCTTTTCAGTCTCATAATTTTTAAGTTGTTAAGTACAAGACAAATATTCATACCATCAGTGCAACTGTACACGTACTTACTGAACACATTTCAATATGGCACAGATTGTTTATTCGACACTGGAATTAATCTGTCCAGCATTCAGTACTTGAGATGAGCTGTCGGGATCACAGGCCTACAGAAAGCAATAAAGCACAGTCAACAACAATTAGTTCACTATGTGAATACTATCATTTTTGCGCATAACAATATCTCGTCACTGAAGTTATGCATGCAGATGCAAATGACAGCCCTTCCAGAATATCGTGGCAAAATGAATCTCAGATCCTAAGATGTCAGAAATCACGGCAAAAACATGACAACTAATCTTCTTGATTTAAGAAGTAGTTTTACACAAAAACAGACACTGCTAGTAAGTAAATAAAAAATACAGACTTAATGCACATTCTAATAACACAGTATATCAGGAAAATATTTTCAGAACAACCTAAAGCGCATAATATCAAAACATTATAGAGTGGTACAAATTTCAACATCACATATCACATACAACACCTATTAGTTAATTTTGTGTAGATCTTCTGAGTAACGTTACGATGGTAATACATGCACATATAACTGGTTAGGAACTAAACTGTTTGAAAAAGCAATACTAACCCTGTCGGCTGCTAACGTCTCATAACGATGTCGCAAAGTCTGCAGTTCGTACTGACAATTTGCCAATGCTAGTTTCAACTCATATAGCAGCACTATGTCCTGTCGTAACTCGTTGTACTGTGTAACCATTTCTTTCGTTGGCATTGGGTTCAACTCTGCATCACACACAGCAACAACATTATCAGCAGCTAGTAGGCGGACACTTCAACTCTTTACTCTAGCTCGGTCACATCATTAACAACGACAGACGCCTGTGCCAATGTCATTGGTGACATCGGTCAGGCAAAGTTCAATCATTACTCTGGTTGGATCATTTGTTGGCAATACTTGCAACTTGACAATAGTTTCTGTGGAATGCTATAGAAACAGATATCAGTAATTTGTGAGTTCTAGTAGCATTTACAAATAGTGGTGCTCAAATGCCACTAAAGCCAACAATATACCTGTATTTTAACGACTGTTTTCCAGTTGAACATCGGTTATCAGCAGACATGTACAGTGGCCCCATTCTACGTGAAGAGCTGTCGGACATCTGGCAGAGGGGCACTGTTGTCTTTATGCCGGCTTTCTCACGGCCACCAAGAAAACACTGCACAGTCTGGGCTCCTGCAGATGCCAGCTTCAACTGCTTTCTGGTTCGAGCGAGGCAGAGACCATGGTGATTTCACAGCTGGCCTTCCCTGGGTGGACCAGCCATGCACCACTCCACACTGGTGACGTTAATGCCTTCCTGAAAACTAATGTCTGTGGACGTCTCTCACCTTAGAATACTGCTATACCATCAGTCAAAGCATGACATCATTTATCTACGTACAATGTCAATGTGCAATCTGATCCGCAGTCTCCTTGTACATTTGCAAGACCAAAAATACAACAAGTCACAAACAGAGCCTTACCGACGCCAACCTCTTCCAGCATCTGTTCTATTGCCTTCGTCTTCTTCTGCCCAAGTGATGCTGGCAGTTTCATCTGCACACATCACTCGTATTGCTACAGTTATGCTCAATTTGTATTTGCACGTCCTGTTTTCCGCTGAGAACTGAAGATCGTTCTGTTCCGGTCATCGTTCCTGATGCGAACTGAAAATGAACTGTGCTGTATCTACACGCCCATCGTTCAATGCTGCTATGTTACCATGTACTGGCTGCTACAAACCAATTGAGTTAACATTGTACACTGTGGTCTTGCAGCAGCAATGCGATAATGCCACCTTAATAATATTCATTTTTACTACTACTATTACTACTACTACTAGAAATAACACAATGATGCCTAGCTGTTTAGCTAGTTTGCAACAAAAAAGAAATTTAAAATTAAACACAATTAATGACAACAACTGGTATTCAGTAAATACTGGACAAATAGTACAAATCAAGAAACATACACGTTGACTGCGAAGTGAAACACCAGACTGCTTGAAATCTGGAAACTTGATGTTCGTCGTCTCTGGTGAAAACTGTAAGCAGCATACACATTACACGCCTGCTAACCAGAGTGACTGCTGTGCATTGCTGCATACTGGCATTCCATATGATGAAGAACTAAACACCATCATTCATCTTAATACTAATATACTACAGCTTAAAAGGAAAATGCCACTCTCATAATTTCGTCAAATACTTACCAATTTTCACAATCACATGGCATTTTGTTTACAACAGCATCTTATGTGCTCACTGCGATGACTTGAATCGTGTTGTTAACTTTGTCAAAATTTTTCATTAAATATGAAGCCATTCGACTATCCGAGAAGAGTAAAGATGCTTCAAGATGTGCTGCAATTTTGGATAATCGATTTTTTAAAAACAAATTACTGCTCTGTCTCTCGGTAAAAATCAGCAAGTTTACAGATGAGAAAAGTTTCTTCATTCTGTAAATTACAGCATATACACCAGTATTTTCCGCACAGTATTGTACCATAAAATCACATAGCAATAAAACCACAAAAACAGAAAGCCGTAAATAATGCTAAATATACATCACACAACAAAGACTCAGACTGTGTAGACAGAAACAGCTTCACCAGCAGCATGTTAATTAAGTCTCTAAAGAAATGTTTACGACTCACATTTGTGTCTTTCACTCTGCAGACAACAGCCTTCTTGGTCGTCTTACGTTCAGGCCGCCGCGCCTCAATGTTGCTGTCAGCAGCCGTGATCAGTTTCTGCAAGTCCAGCGCCTTCTTTTCTCGCTCTTTCTTCCGCTGTTCAATCTTCTTTAGCTCCTGCATCAGTCGTTCTTCTTCCTCAATCTGCACGCAAAGTTAGCATCAACAAAACGACTAAAATATCCAGCTGTTTAGTGTTGGGAAGATCAATGATGTAGCAAGCAACTTTGCACTCTGCCATATGCATCTTGCATCGCTGACTAACAATTTCCTTACAAAATCACATTTAAAACAAAGTCATGTTGTCACAGGTATTAAATCTCTTAACTCGAGTCAGTAACTAAACACACAGATACAAAAAATGTTGGATGCATTATATCATGAAAATACTTTTATTATTTTTGTACTCAATAATTACTGAAAATTATCGTTATTATTATTACACGGTACTTTATTTCCAACAGAATGCAAATCCAAGCTGTAAAAATCTGTTCCAGAATTCCCAAAGATTCTCATTTAGAAACGTGGCTTAGGCTGGTGTAAATACAAAAAGAAGGTTGGTTAAATTAAAACTGAATGAAGTACATTTATGTTATTGGAGGCAATGTTTTGTATATGTGTCATGTAATTTCGCTGTCTCATGCAACATGCTAAATAAAATTCGTGCTTGCTGGTGTATATTTATATAAAGAAAATGTGATCAATGAGAGATGGACTAATAAAACAGCTCAAACTGAACATAGCCAGTGCAAAATGTACTAAAGCATTCAACAAAGAAGCAACCTGCTCTTCTGTTCTGTGAAATAACTTTTCCAATTGTTCTTTCCGTCGCCGTTCATGCTGTGCATCAAACACTCGAACTTTCGAGTCTGACCCTCCAGGAGAACGAACCTTTGCAAAGACACAAAATCATCCGAATCACAACAGTGCATATAAATGATAACATCAGTGGAACCCATAGACCATCATAAAAAACTAGATGCTAGCTCATATCTTAACATGAGTTGCCCGATGCCAATTCTTGTGCTCTTTGTGCCATCTGGCAAACACGAGTGACTGATCTGACAACTTCCAGTTCAAAATATGATCTCCACACCACATTTCGTACGACATTAGTGGACTGTGGGACTACTAAAAATGACCTACCAACGTGCATTTGCTACAGTCATTCTCTGCTATAATTCAACCAACCCTCACCAAATTCGGTGAGGATGTAGAGTGATAACCACCAGTGATGTGAACTTATGAAGTCTCGAGACACTGGCTCATCTCCAGACAACGTCGAGACAGTATTTTCACTGTCCTGGTCTAGTGCTGGTCTTGACGGCTATTGTCTTGGACTCGACAATCACTGTCACTTGGGCTGACTAAGTTCTCTAGAATCTGTGATCATCAGCAGCATTGAATGCCATCATACCCCAGCCTCTGCTAAAACAAAAATAACATCGTGCAACTGGGACCTTACGTAAAAATAAAACACTGATCCGTGCTATGCGGGCCATGGCAATCGGAGAGTTTCCATGATCAACGGCTGGCTGGGTAGCAATGCCTGGGCAGGTGCTTATGTTGAGTAGGCTGTCTGTGCTTTGAGCTCAGTGAGCTGGTATTTAACATCTCCATATGGCAGTATAAGGCTCACAGTAGTCAGGAGTACAGACTACAAAGGGTCCTGGTGTATGTCTAAAGCAATGAATCATGTTATCAGAGAGACAAAAAATAAAACATGGAACCTCACTAAATAGTCTGCCAATGCCACCCACACAAACCTGCAGTACCTTCTCAGTACAAATTATACAGCAGTGACGAATCACAAAACCTTAGCAGTAATTGAGATGGTCCACAAATGTCTACTAAACAGACAAGCCTGACAGCGGAAAAGTGCACTGGGCCCAAATAACAGCTCTAGAACTGCAGCGACTATCAGCTTGTTGATGCTCTATCTGGTCACAACGAAAGGTGAGCTATAAAACACCGCAAAGAAAGTGCTAATTCAGAAAACATTCGGAAACCTTTGCAAGGAGCGCACAGACGTTATAGTAGCGTTCTTTGAGGTCTTCAACCGAGCGCTTTGACTGATTGTGATCCCAGCGGTCGTGAATGACGACAAAGCGCAGATCAAACCGGCGACAAAGCTCAAACAGTCGGTCCGTCTCCTGCTTGGACCAGCTCTCATCGTGCAAGTGCTGATGGTACTCCAGGTCCGAGTAAGCCGGGACATCAACCGTCTAATATGTAACACATGCACACCAGTAATAAGCCAAATAACTGGCAGAAAATAACACGGAGAGCTAAACTACAAAGCCCAAAATTGTAATAATTACGGTATAAACAAAATTTGTAAAAATGAATACGGGATGTCATGGCACCAACTTAAAAAAACAGTAAGCTGGAATGCACATGATAATTGTGGCTGTATTGTTTTACCTGATAACAAAAACTAATACAAAAACAGTAACAAAATATACAAGAAGGTCTAGCAGTGGCTAGCATAGTGCGAGATGATCCCTCCACTCTTCCCGGCGATGATCCCTCGCCTCGCGCGCATTGAACTATAAATAGTTCAGTGAGTGCTCATGCCCGCATGCACCGCGACCACAATGCGCGGTAAGTTAGGATCGGAATTTGAAACCCAAATTAGCTATAATGCACCAATGCACTTCCGTCACAGACAGATGGATAGACGAACAGACAGACAGACACTGACATCGTAGCATAGGTGCGAGATGTGTATATTACATCTCGTGCTAAAAACTGATGACAAAGTACTGGTAATTAATAACAAACAGACAACTTTTTAACAAAACCAAACTTTAACAAGTACAAATGAAAAATAAGAAAATAAAAACCCATCCATGTAATGCAACTCATTTGAAATTTTAGAAAAAAATATATGCAGTTCACATATTGTAAGGTCTTGTTATATCACTGATGTGTTCATATTTTTCAGTGCCAAAACTAAAAAAGGCCAAAAATTATGTAATTATTCACTGATATGACTTACAAATATGTTTTCTTTTTCGGAAGACATAAAAACTGTTTTTTTATGTTGAAAGCTGGATTAAAGCACATATGTATTGTTTGTTCAACAACGAAAACTAAAAATAAAATCCAACAATAATATACCACTAAAAAGCAGAACATAATATGCCTGCTTGGTAACAGTGTCCATTTTGGAGGCAAACTAAAGTTTGGGGGAATATATTTCATATCTAGATGACTATCAACTCCGACTGAGATTATTATGCCTGAAACCATTATGACCAAGCATTGCAAAATCTGACAAGAACTACTCATGTTGCTCAGCAAACAGCATATGCACATGCCAGCAGCTACAGCTGTTTGTACGATACATCCCATCAATACACGGGCACAACCAGAAAACTAAAATGCATACACACATCTTAGATATACTATGCCTTCTCCTCTTGAGTTACCCAAGTCCTTTCTCTGATTGGTTCCCAAAACACGATCTTTGGGGATAACTTGCACTGGTTTTTGCAGGCCCGATGCTTTTCCCGTTGCCCAAACAACTAGAAAAATAAGCAGTCATACAGACATGCAGAACATGCCATGGACTTTACCTATGGTTTGCATTTGATAACCCTGTGACCTTTTTATCTCATGGTCAATGCATGCTGATGGCCTATATCTTGACCAACTTTGGTGTGGATATCTCAAGACATTTTCCTTTTAGGGAACGGACAGACAGACAAACTTACAGTTGCAACTGATCAACCTACCCATGCCACGGCTACTGCTGTTGTTGGTAACAACATCATATCAGTGACGGGAAACAGAAATTAAATGTACAGCAAACAAAAGAAACAGAAAAATACCATTTGGCTTGTGCCATCAAAGACCTTCCAGAAACAGTTGTTACAAGTTACATCACTGCATTATTCGAGAAAACCATCAAGTATAATTCTTGTTAATTGGGCCCATTCCATGGGGCCATAGTGGTCCCCTCTGTCACGCGTTTTCGTTATTGTTGTTGTTGTTGTCGTGCACATCGCACCGCCTGCGCTATAGCTATAGCTGGCGTGCGACTAGCTACACCTGGTGACTGGCAATGTAACGGTGGCTCGCAGTAGCGAATGGGCCAAACATTTTTCAAATGCTTCTTGTTTACTAAAGCTTCTGCTGCTACTATCATCAAGACTGTTTCCAATAAATGGTCATTTTCTCAGTGAATCTGAATCAGCCAGTTCCATTAGATCCTCCTCCCCCATCTGTTTCAGAGGAGAACCTCTTGCGTTAGTAGAATAAAGTTTTTATAGGCCAATGTCCTTCCTGCCAGCTGAATATCAGTGTCAAAGCACTGCTGAAAAAAACGAGTTTAACCCTATCCAGTGGCTGGAACTCATCCTTTCTTCATCCACAATCAGACTCCTAATAGAAGGGGTGTTTCCCCCTTTCTGATGCCATTACTTTACCATTCACTATTCTACAAAAGAATAATTTTGCACGGAGTATAATTATGTAGATTACTCTACCATCAAGAAATTCTAGAAAACCTTATTAAAGCGAGCAAATGGGTAATCCTGGCCTTCATCAGCAGCACGTCGCCAATGATAGAACACAGCACCATCCTATAACCAAGCCATAAAAATACTGAGTTATATTCCATTCTGCAAGATTATGAACCATTAGTCTATGTGACTAATACATGAACTCATTTGTTGTGAACTGGCTTATCCTGCGCATTTATCAGTGCTGAGGACTGAGATGGATCACAGAAGCTGCCCAAAAAGTCTTAGAAAACTACAGTAGAGTTTTTATGCACTCAATTCTCATGCTGATGCCCAATAAGTGATGAAGTAAGAGGTTTCCATAATGGCAAATTGGCTCAAAAGAGGACATTCAGTGCCAAGAGCATGGTGGAGGAAAAGAAATTAGCACATCAATATCAAAATCCAATTAGAGTTAATCTATGAGACTTAAAATTAAATAAGAAAAGATAATGCCCAACCAACGACATTAAATCACTAAACGAAAAAACCCATGATCCATGTATATTATATCGCACTGCAGGTTACACTACAGCATTTTGTTGCATGAGTTTAATTAATTATTACTCAAAATTTACATTTATTTTGAACATAAAATTCACTAAACAAAAATAACACACCAAAAAAAGACATAAAAAGTG
>Ga0209782_1002073_pt1 | contig 10976 bp, 5 predicted proteins | sample WorMetmaBAHAMAS1_FD_187390 | JGI IMG/M metagenome (GOLD analysis project Ga0209782, IMG submission 187390) | Marine gutless worms symbiont microbial communities from Max Planck institute for Marine Microbiology, Germany - Inanidrilus... | ecosystem: Host-associated > Annelida > Digestive system >...
GATGAACCTTATGGTGAAATTTTGTAGTTTTATGAATAATAGCATGAGCCTGTTTATGGGTACTTAGTTACTCATATGTGAAAGTGTTGTTAATTTATAGTATCTGTGTTGTAGTTTTGGCATAAGAGTGTTGCTGATCAAAAAGTGAAGGATCTTCTCAGTTTAGAGAACCTGATTACTGAGAAAGGTTTGTGCTTTCTTGACGTTCTTCGTCTCCTTGTGTTTACGTGTATATATCAGGAACCAGATATCCAAACTTCACCATATTTTTTGTGCTTGTTGCTAGTTGCCATGGCCTGGACCTTCTGTGGTAGCGTTACATTGCATTTTATGTAGTTCTGGTTTTGTGGATAACACCATGCATTCATGTGGCTGTGTGACATTACCACAACTGCCTTACTACATTGTTGTGCATGGGCTAACACCCCTGCGGCATGGTACTGGTAACACCCTGTCGTAGGTGATGATTGTTGCTAAGACCAGATGGCATTGCATGCAACAGATGCTAGGGGCAGAGTATGCAATGCACCATTACCTTGTTTGTTAAGTTGTTAAGTCAGTTGCAGTGGCAGTGAAGTGAGTTGTCATTAGTTGTATTATTATTTCTGCCACAGTTTTTTTACATGTGTAGTTTTTTTTTTAAACTGGTTAAATACACGTTGTGCCAGGTGCTCTGCATGGCTCAGTGCTGGCCACACCTGACAGTGAGAGTGACGACTACTGGACAAGTGCAGGTGTTGGCTCTAACCTGGGCACCTATGATGCTGAAGGACAAAGAGTAATACAGGTATTTTACACAGTAGCACACCTATAGTGTAAATGTTTGCACTAAAGCTGTCACATGACTTGAATATTTTTAGTCAGTCATGGAGCATTGGTTGATTACCGTAATTGTTAACTGAAATGATGCTTCGTTTTCTAGAAATTTAGGAGGACACTTTTGTCTGACTGCTGACCAGTAGCATGGGATTTCATATATTAGTGACATTCTATAGTAACTAAAGGTTTAAAACACATCGTTTTTGAGAACAGGATCATAAGACAGAAATATAGATGGAGCGTGATTAACCGTGGAGTAATTACTTAATCAGTGACAGCACTAGTTAGCACCATGTTATACTTGAGATAATGAATGCTGTCTGACACGTGGGCTGTTAGCATCAGTAGGCACATTATGGGCTTTCTATCCCAGTTAACTAATTACTGCTACTATTTATGACATTCCAGTTAATAGGAAAGACACTTTGCATGTTCTTGATATTTAATGTTCTGTTATTTGGTATGTCTTTGTTGTAGGTGGCAACAATTCTTCGGAATCTTTCATTTGAAGAAGAAAATCTGGATACACTCTGCACCAATACACTCATTTTTAGGTACATCTTGATGATAGCTATAATATTCATTTTGTGACGTGAGTTAGAATTGTTTTTAAAATGCTGAAACTGTCATTAATAATGTGATACCATACGGTAGCCTAGGGGTTCGAGTTTTTTTTGATAACCAAAGATGCTAATAAAAATACATTAGGTTTATTTTCACTGGTGGTGACAAGTACTCATGGGGTGAGAAAAATATGTAATTGATGAGTTGTGAGTATTGTGTTTATTAATTGCAGGATTGATATCTGTATAATCTGTCAGAATGTAATGGATCTTCATTCTTCAGAGTTTTCATATGTGTAGTTGTGATGTGGTGCACAATCACAATAATGATCACATTCACTCACGAGAAGACTGAGACAAGGATAACAGGTTGATACAGCGATCATAGTGATAGCCATGGATCGATCATTCAATCATGTCACAATGTCAGTCACATAACTACAGTTGTTTTCAGCCCGCATAACCACCACTGCAAGCAGGCCAGTCCTACGCTTGTCTCGACACAGCATGGTCTGTGTTGCTCATACGGGCGAGCTTTGCAAAAACACAACAAAGTAGAGTGTATAGATACAAGCGCAGTCGCTGACAATCACGGTTATGCTGTCTATGAACACTGCTATTTGGTACATGTTCATATGTTTAGGTTTCTTATTCTGTGCATTCACTGCACGTATGGATGCATTACACAGCTGGCTCTGGATACGCTGAGCAATGTTGCTGTGAAGGTAAGCTATGCTGCTAGCACAGTTTGTAGTCAAGTATTAGTGGCTTGCAGTCGGTGAATGTGAGTACTCCGTGTCGTCTTAAGTAATTGTGTTGATTGATAGGGAAAATTTGATGAAAAATTTCAGTTTGATTAATATTAGTAATTAATATGATTCTTTTAATTATTGTATTTTTAGTAGCTTTTGTGGCTTTAAATGGCATCCATTTGCCATATATGTAGTGTCTTTACATATTTGGGCTCATAGTACTGTGCACTTTTTTATTATTATTATATTCATTTATTATTGTACTGTATTATTGAATGAACTTTCATTATCTTGGAAACCTAATAACATTGCATTGACTGTACGTTGTTAGCAATGATTATTATTGTCTATAATGTGTTCCATAGAGTTTTATGGTGATAGCGCATGCAATAAATCATTCGTAATATTAGTAGTGTTTTTTTAATTATTTTCATATTTTAGCTAATTATACATGTATAATTATACTAAACAATATTTACATTTATTTTTACATTATTCTTATCACGTTTTTTTAACCATTTTTTAACATTTAAAATTTTTAAAAACATTTTAAATTATAAACTAGATATGCATGGCAAAGTCTAGTGTATAGCCCGCTCGGCACCGCAGTGTCATCCCCTAGCAGGTAGTAGTGAAACATAACCGTGCTGCAACCTTACCCGATTGCTGATCGATGCTTGTTTTACACAGTTGAACTCTGGAGGTACTGGTTAGAAGCCCACCAAATGTATATCAGATGTAGCCTGATCATCGCTGCTGATAATGCGCACATACAGATAGTGATATTCCAATTTGTTTTCAAACGCTAGTGCAAAGAATGCAGGTGGTATCAGTCCACCTTCATTACTTTCTCGTTTCTCCCAATATTATTTGGTTCCCAAATCGGAAAATAAGGTTCAGATCGATCAACTGCACCCAAAGTGCTTTCATGCGATGAAAAGATTGCGAAAATTGGTGCAGTATATCATGAGATATTCGACTAATTACACCACTTTTTTGGCCGTGTCGTACCAGAAGTTCACAAGTGAGCTCTAACAACTGGACTAAAGTTTAGTTCACAAAATTTTAACACGATATAGAGGTATCATTTATGCTGTTAATGCGCACATTGAGGTAGCGATATCACATTTTGTTTCGGAATGCCAGAGCGACGAATGAAGGTAGTTTGCCATTTTTTCACAAAATTGGTTGCCATGGCAATGTCCCTTGAGATATCGGAAAAAGAAGTCCAGATCGTTTATCTGCACCCAAAATGCTTTCATTTGGTTGAAAGATTGCGACAATCGGTCCAGTCATACATTTAAAATAGATGGGCAATCAGCATGGTAAAATTATAATAGCTGGAATTACAGACAGTAGTACAGTATGCAGGAATTTTAAAATGTTTTTTTTATTTTACAACATTTTAAAACATTTTTTTAAATTTTTTCTTTTACTTTTTTATGTCTGTGAGTTAATTGCTGCCAGTTGACATTGATTGTCAGTGATTTAAAAGCTGATTCAGACACGTGAATCAACATCAGTGTGATAATCATACTTACTTACTGTTGTTACATGTGCACATGCACACACAGAAATGCAGGAATTGCAGGTTTTGTTTAACGAGCCTTGAGCCTGGCCAGGTGACACAAACAAGATATTTTGATGATAATTGGAGCTGTATTGACCGGCCGGATGCCCGTGTACTTATGTCGTTCAGCCAGCAGTGTCAAAGCACTCGGTGGAACTCCAGTAGAGTCCTGTCTCTATATGGGTAATATCGTGCACGGTTTATATTCGTTCTTGATCCACCAGCAGACTGCTGAAGGCAAGTATGCTAGCCATTTGTTGCCATTAGCAACTGGTCATTACTAATTACTGTTGTTATGCTTTGTTTTCAACATGTGTAAAGTCTGTTGATGTGAATAGCATGTGATGATGACATGTGGGATGTGGCAGTGATGTACGTCATATGTTGCAGCTGTTGTTGGAGCGTGTCGACTGCCGCATGACTCAGCTGATGTTCAGTTCAGTCTGTCGTTGTGTTACGTCAGCTGATAAGCTGCAGGTTATTGCCGGTGAGTTGTCTATGCATACGTACACATGTTATCTCTGTAGATAAACTAATAATAATATTAATAATATAGAGATTTGTATAGCGCCATATGGTCGTAACTTCAGAGGCGCTGGGCAAGTGGGTGTGAGCGACTTGCCCACGGTCGTTACGCAGCTGCGCCCCGACCCGGGAATCGAACCCACGACCTCTTGATCGCAAGTCCAACGCCCTACCGTTGCGCCACCACGTAACTAGCAGCTAACTCTCGTTTAATGACCTCGTTTTTAATACAGCATGTGTAAGCCTACACCAGAAAGATTAAACCATTCTGAATTTTAATCAAGCAAGACCGCAAGAGATGATAAGGTCGTAGTGGCGTCAGCTGGACCACGTGGAAATCATGTTCACCTCTCAGACAGATTAACTGTGCTACAACTTTCGGCACTCAGTTTTTACTCCTGAGTGACACCCAGTCAACAGTATCAAAGAAACAAAAGGCAAATCTAGCAAAGACATTGGATTGTTGCATTTCATGATTAATAATTGATTCAGTCCCTCGATTATTGGTTAACTGATAATCTGTTGTTCGATGTCATTTTTTGTGTCGTAGTGTCGTTTGTATGTAGCTCATGTGAAAGCTGTACTGTAGAAGCTTTGACCGGCTTGTTGTATGCAGCGCTGGAGACGGTCGGTCGGCTGAGTCAAGTTGATATGAATGAGGACGCGATATGTTCTCATCTCAGTGATGAGATCTATGAGCAGATGATCGCTCTGCTGTTGCTGCATGACATTCAGATCGTTATCGCAGCATTGGAGGCTTTGTACCAGCTGTCAGAGCTCGGCGACGTCACTACGACTCGCATTGCACAAGTCTCAGCTGCTGTCAGTAAGTAACTCATACGTCTTATTGAGTATAGTTGGTTGCAGGTCGTCAGACTGGCTAGCATCCACCTGTCCATTGGCGGTTGTTTTATTTATTCATTATTTGTATCAGAATGGCATTTGTATATACATCGTGTAAATGAGATGCTAATCAGTACTTATAAATGTGATTTATCCACTGTCTGGTTCTCTGTGGGCCTTGGGAGCTATGAGAATAGGGCTTGCTCTGTTTCCAGATTGGAGGTCGTAAAAGGCAACCAAATCTGAGTTTAGTTTTTTTTGTGTTATAGTATCTTTGTGTTCCTGTTACCCAGTGCGGGCACCAGGGCCTAATACACCCGAGAAGACATTGTAGGTTTTGTCGCCATATAGATTGTTTGTGTGTTTGTTTCCCTTATCACTTGCTTTCTTTTGCTTCTTGTTTCTTGTAACTTGCTTCCTTTTTCTCTTGCGTATATTTACCTTTCTTACCAAGCGTGCTCGAACGGCTCTCTGGCCTGATGGCCCAACCATGGGCACAATAGGTGTGGCTGACACGGCACGCAGTAATATACATAGCTGGCCACAGTAACCATGGTCATGACCACTAAAAAAACCCACAGACCATGATACGGCCTGTGAGACTGAGTTACTCCCATCAGGCATGAGTGGGCCAGTCCCTTGCGCAGCTAGCCTCATCTATGTAAATGTATTGGATTGTGAACAAATCGACAACTACAACTACACCTCATCACAGTTTCTCACCGACAGTGACATGGAGAAAATTGTCCATAATAAACATTGTTTTGCGAAAGTTTTTAACAAAAGTTTGTAGTTGAGTAACATTAAAGTGTTTCTGTAGTTCACTATTATTGCTATCTTTATATTTTTTATTGCTGCATATCGTTGCTATATTTACATCTATACGCAAAAAATGGCTTCCTCCACACGCTTGAATCGGAGCTTCAGTGCTTCTCGTTAGTTAAATAGACCAATTGTCACTCCATAAATATTCTATCCTCATAGTTTCTTAAATACTTCTCCTTTCTTTTCCTTTGAGAATAGGCCCGCTCTGATTCCAGGCCGAATGTCGTAAAAGGTGACTAAACCTGAGTTATAATTTGTCTTAGTTTATTTTGTGTTGTATGTTTTGTGTTTGATGATTTGTATGTAATTACTTTAGTGGTTGTGTATTAACTTTAGTGTTAGTTAGCCTAGGTTTATTGTATTGTTATGATTTTTCTCCTGTCTTTAATTGTGATTTTCTCAGTACTAACCAAGAGATTGGCTGGGAAGAGCATCTCCGATATGACCTATTTAGTGTTGAGTGGGACATTAAACCTTAACTCAGTCATTTGTGTTCTTATGAACGTTTGCTTTTTGTTGTGTCATATTTAATTTTCTTGTGTTAAAAGCGCCGTTAAACCACAAGCAACCAACCAACCATATTTAATTTTCTGAGTACTGTACCACGCAGTTGGGTGGTAAGAACGTCTGTGAACTGACCAGTTAGTTGTCGGTGTGATGATTGGGATGTGCATATGCTGCTGTGACTGACGTACTGTAGGTGTTCTGGTGGACCTGCTAACACTGGAGGTGCAGAGCTATGGTGAGGAGTCACTGGTTGGTGCAAAGGTCGTGGAGCGTGTTGCTGTCGGTGTGCCGCCGCAGCCTGCCGCTGGTGCTATGATGGGTCCACCTGTGAGGCCGCCAGCAGCACCTGTACAACCTGCTCTACCTCTGCTTGCTCCTACTTCACACATCCCGCCAAGTAGGCGCATCTTTCTGACTCCAGTTGTAGCTCACAGTTTAAAGTTTTGAACCAAATCATGCTAGACCATAACAGCAGTTTAATCAGTTCTAGTTTTGAACAAATTTCAGCTTATTTTCTAACAGTCGTGTAAATTGTGGAAATCTGCATGAAATTGGTAAAATCTTGCGTAAATTCTGTGACATTATTTGTCGTGTCATGTGTTCAAAAATGTATCCGTTTAGTGACAGTTGGAGAAAAACGCTGCTATAAAGCCAGTTCATTGTAAGTGAGTGTCGGTATAGGCAGCTGTGCATGTCCAGTAAATGTCAGCTAAAAGGTGCTGGATGAAGCTTATCATTCCATGTTTATTCACATAATTTACACAGTAAAAACATCTGAATTGTATTAATATGTGTGTAGCTCCTGGAGACATCCCGAAATTTACGAGAAATGTTCTTTGACAATTTGTTAGACACCTTGTAGTGAGATGTAACTGATAGATGATGAATACTGTGATTGTTACTCTGTTTGCAGTGTAGACATCTGTTATTGTGACTTGTTGAGGTGTTGTTTGTAGCAGTTGCAGAACTAATGTGCATCATTGCTGTTAAGTAGAAATATGGTGTGTAGGGCTGTCAGTGGGAGTTCAGTCACAGCCGCCAGTGGACAATGAGACAGTGGCATGCAACTGGCTGCAGTCACAGTATGAGTGTCAACCGGCGGCGGCGTCTGCCAGCGCCGCCGCCGTCACAAAGACTGAGCTCTACAAGCGCTACGTGTCTGCGTGCGGTGTCTGCGGACTGCAGCAGATTGTCAGTCCAACTGTGTTTGCCGCGTGTGTTCGGTATGATACACTCGTCTCAAGAAATAAATTGCTTATGTTCTCTTGATAAGTGTAAGGTTGTGCATTGAAAATTATGGAAGATACCTATACTCTTGCTCTCGGCTTTACCACATGTTGAGTATTTTCAGAATTTGTCACATTGCAGTAATGTAATCGATAGAGAGATTTAAATATGCTGTAATGCGTTGCTACACCATGTTGTGTTCAGAAATCGCTGTGATACTGGTAACAAACTGAATGAAGCAAACTAGCATATAAGACTCGTGTCCAGTTTTATGGACACTTACTATTCACAGATTATCTGGTTATTCAATAATTAGGCATCAGACACATTTTATCAACTTCAAAGCTCAGTTGATTCTCTGAATATGTAGCCAAACGTCATTCAGCCGATTACGAGCAACTAAACAGTGACTAAACCTCTGGAAAACTTTTATATACATGGAAGCTATTTTCTCTACAATTGATCACTGTTATAAGCTATCATTATCGTTTGTAATCATTTGTTTTGCCTTATTAATGCATTAATAAAGCAAATTACAAACGATGGTGAACAGTGTTGTTACGTAGCGCGCATCAACCGATGATGTCATTTTGGCAGTAAGCACACAGCACTGCGTGTCACTTACATGCCGTCCATCAGCCAATAAGATGCCGCGCTTGGCTGCACCTGCACAGTGAAGATGAGCGAGCTGTATTTATTCTGCGAATGGTTAACTTAACGCAGGATCGCAGAATATTAAAATCAAGTAGATTATTCACTGAGTAATTAGCCCAGCTCTGCATAGCTAATCCCAGATTTATTCAGTGTTGATAAAACGGGGCCGCAGTCACTCAATGCAATTGCTGACAAATACTCATCTTGTACTGTGACTTCATAATCTGTTACACTGACCAAAAGATATTTTTCAATGTTCACACAGAAAAAAAGCACAAAATGATTGGAGCAACTAAGAAGACAATATTGCCTTTGTACACAAATAATGTTCAGTCATTTGTTGCTGTGGTGAGTTAGAAAGACTGAATTCGGTTATGCCAGTCTGATATTTGTTTATCTCAGAGTCACATCATCGTAATTTGCTGCTGTTATAAAGTGGTTTTCCACAGCAGTGTTGGAACTGTTCTGCTGTAAGACATGAAGGACTCACCACTGATATAACATATGGTGGAAATTCAGGCATGTCTGGAAATCAGCTTCCTTTTTGTGCAAAAAAACTAGGTCAACTGTTAAGCACTTTACAGAATTCTTTTCGCATAGACTTAGCAGTAAGTTTATAATAAAGTAATAGTTAATGATCAAGAAAACCTAAAGTGCATTGCCAGGCTACCTTGTTAGTTACCATTAATTACAATGCTTAATTCAGGTTGTTACTGGTTTTCTAATAATGTACCAGCCTTTGAAGTGTAGTGAATGCCATCTTTACTGTGCATTAACTGCTGAGTCTATTGGTGAAAATTTGTTAAAATCAGGCAGCATTTATTACAGTTATGGGTAAGAGTGTGGTGTTTTTGTGGGACCCAGTATAAGTACAAACTGCAGTTGAAATATGTCTACAGAGTGGCATTTCCAAGTGTCGAGGTCCGATCTATGGAGCGTGATGGAACAAATGAAGTGGTCTATGGTGGACTTGTTTCCCGCGTGAATGCTACATCGCTTGGCGTACATTCCGGTACTATGCCGCTGTTTTGCATCGCATGTATTATATTCCAAGCGTTGATGGTCAGCCGTATTGAGCCAACTAAGTTGGTGACATGAAACAAAAGAATGTAGCAAGGAGTTGAGTATTGTATATAATAGTGAAGAGTGTGATGCGCTGCAAAGCAAGCAGTCTTACACAGCAGGGCATCATGAGGAATAACCGTGATGACTGTCTACGTTCACTGACATTGTAATTGTCATAGCACAGCCACATGTACATGATTATGTCTTCAGTCATTAGAAACATGTATTATGGTGAATTTGAACTTGGTGGATGTTGTTGTTACAGCATTTTCTGATGCAGCTAATGTGATTTGTGTGCAGCTATGCTGTCATGTTGTGGCAGTCTAAACTGTCCGGAAATTCTCGGAAAATACAATTAAAAACTGAACAGCTGTGAAAAAAATTAATGGTTGTTTACCATTGAACAGATTTTGTTGTTTTGTTGATAAACGTGGATAGTGTACGCTAGGAGTGCATGTGTGTGGTGTTGAGTTGTTGCTGCAGTATGTTTGCTGGTGTTTATGTTGCAGGTCAAGTTGCTGGCTGTGCTGCGTCGTGTGTCGTCCGACCATCCCAGCCGGCTGTTCAACCGCAGCACGTTGTGATGAACACTGGCAATACTCGCTGTACGACTGCACCAGTTGCTTGTCCACCAAACTTCACTTCAATACAGCAGGCGCTGCTTGGTGCTGCTCATGCTGCCAGTCAGCCAGTGTCAGCGGCAGTAACCACCTCCGTTACCACAGCGACCGCCTCCGTAGTACATGATCCAGCTGTCATTAAGACACTGCTTGCGAGCAAAGTTGCTCGTAACATGACCCATCAACAGCAGACTGATGTGAACAGCTTGCAGGATACCAGTTCAGTGCCTTCATCGACGAGCAGTTGTGTGTCAGTGGCGAGTGACGTTGCTGCTGTGAAGGAGAATTGTGTTAATGTGAGCACAGCTGCTGTCGACCGACACAGCACTGGCAGCAACGGCCTGTCAGCGACCGGTGCCACTACAGTCTCAGCGTCGTCGTGCCTTGCCAACGGACATGTCAGACAGTTGCATGAGCCACCGTCAGCGCTGATGAATGGCATCTGTTCACCTGCGCCGAGTTGCTCGTCAGAAGACCACGAGCCAGTGTGCAGTGTGAAAGTGCCCAAGTCAGCTGGCTATGATGCCGAGTGTGGTGAAGTCGTTGTCAATGGTGATGTTGTGGACAACGACATTGATGATGAAGACGATGTGTCAGAGCTGAATGATTGTGACGGCGACGTGCTGGAGAAAGCCATGATGCAAGCGGACATAATTGACTGCGGTGGTCGGCCGGCCGTGACTGACAACAGCTGCGATGATGACAGTCACTTGTCGGCAGACTTCTTGTCGGGGTTCGTTGAGTTGACAGAGCAACAGGTGAACATTGCCGACACCAGCTCCAGTGGACAGGTTACCGGCACGGACACGGCTGTTGGTTTTGACTCAGAAACCGCAGCAGCCGTGGCCGACTTGTTGCATGAGACTGGCATGATGACTGATAATGAGGCAAGTGTGAGTGATGGTGCAAACAACGACTGTTTGTCGTGTGACTTTGGTGCCAGAGTGGCGTCAACAGGAGACAGTGAGTGCGCCGTTTCAGCGACATCTGATGCACCATCCCATCC
>Ga0209782_1002074_pt1 | contig 10975 bp, 12 predicted proteins | sample WorMetmaBAHAMAS1_FD_187390 | JGI IMG/M metagenome (GOLD analysis project Ga0209782, IMG submission 187390) | Marine gutless worms symbiont microbial communities from Max Planck institute for Marine Microbiology, Germany - Inanidrilus... | ecosystem: Host-associated > Annelida > Digestive system...
CTTTGATATTTTTAAATCAGTCATTTCTAAGCAGCCTGCATGGCCACTGCATTGTATCATAGGTTTAACAGTCTGTCTGCGTAAATGACCACTGTCCATCAGAATATTTCAAAATTAGGCACCTATTTTATTGACTATTTTCCACCCAGGCTCAGTTTCCTGCCAGTCGTCGTCATTGTCGTCGCCACAGCAGTTTGGTCGACAGCTAATGACACATTAACTGTGTTTGTGTAGAGTGAACAGTCGTGCAGTGAGCTACAGTTTGCTATTCAGCAGCATCAGACACTGACCAAAGTCTGTCTGGATGCTCTGCACTCCTATGCTACAATTATCTCACACGTATGTTGCAATAATTGCAGTAAAGTTGTACGATATTATACAAACCGAATTTTTAGCGCGAGATGTAATATATACATCTCGCGCTTATGCCATGATGCCAGTCTGTCTGTCTGTGACGGAAGTGTATTGGCGCATTATAGCTAATTTAGGTTTCAAATTCCGATCCCACTTTACCGCGCATTGGCCGCCGTGCTGCTGGCGGGCGCAGTGCTGCTTGCGGGCGAATCATCTCGCGCCATGCTAGCCAGTGCTAGAGTCTCTTGTATGATTAGCCATACTGCAGCTTTTACCATTCTGGATCTGCTATGACAAACAGTGAATTTGACAATATATGCACACTTGATTTTCAAATCTTGTATGAAGCCGGTTTTAACTTCATAGTTGTCTGTGTTTGACTATGCATATTTGAAGAAAATGAATTTTGCTGTTCTGCAAATCTATATTCATTCGCAAATAGTATTAGTGGTTTTGAGATAAATATAGGTTTATGTATGTTGTTTGTCAAAATGTTACTGTAGCATGTCTTTTGCAAGAAGTCAGCATTATTATTACCACAACAGCTGCAAACCTAGTTTTAGATACGGTAATTTAGTTAAAGAACTGAAATTTGCAATTACTGATAATACTATATTTTGTAAGTTGAATGCGTTCTAAGCTTTTGAATTTACATTCTGATTAATAATCATTTTCTGCATGTACAGTGCGATGTGATTTTTCTGAAAGTTAATCATGGGATATACGACATGTTTGTACCATTTATGCATGTTTTTAAAAACATTTATCTGATGTATTGTGTGCTTTAGCATCCGCGTTCAGTAGAGAAGAAAAATCGTTGCAACAAGTGGCAGCAGTGGTTGCGAGACCTCATCTGTGATTTCACTGCAACTCGGTTAGTTACTTTCTGCTAAGTTGATGATAACGATGACGACGACGACGATGATGATGATGATGATGATGATGAGTGGATTTGTAGATCTTGTCAGTCCTCAGATGTGTTATCAGTCAATCGAACAAGTTGGCCTTCAGAAGTTGAATGATCGTCGACAGGGAGAGAGTTGCAGATCGCGGGTGGTTGGTAAACTGTTCCATATCATGACTGGACCTGCGACCGCAAAACATCTCGTCCCGAGCATGGTCATTGTTCTTGGTACTGACAGTGACCCAGTACCAGTGCACCACAGGTGTCGCTTGCCAGCAATGAGAGAGATTGCTAAACAGTTGTCCACCAAGTACGTCGGTGCCAATCCATGTAGGGACTTGTAAGCTGTCATTGTGAGTGTGTACTTGATTCTCTGACGGACTGGAAGCCAGTGAAGTTCATGAAGCACTGGTGTGATGTGGTCGAACTTTCGAGCTGCCGTCACCACCCGAGCAGCTGTGTTCTGAACGGTTCTTTGGCAAGCCATTGCTGACACCATACATCAATACAGCACCTTAACGAGTGACCCAAAAAGTAACTCAGTAAATAAGTCACTCACTCAATGCACTGTGCATTAATCTTTTCTGTGCAAATTTCTTACAAACAGTCATTGTGTGGTTGTTTTTCAGGTCAGTGTGAGTTAGCCAGCAACCCCAGTGAAGATGTGAATTTTGTTAGAGCACGGTTTTACTGCCTGCATGCTGTCGTCAAAGATCTTATCGAGATTGGAACCAGTCAGGAAAGATAGACTCAAGCTCGTTTTGACATGTGGAACTTCAAGATCTTACTGATGATGGGATTAAATGATATGCAATGATTGAATTGGAAGGTACTAGGTAGAGGCACCCCTCAAGCTACACTCAGTGATTTTAAAGAGGATACAGAAACTTTTTATTGTTTTTTGAGAGGAAGCACAAAGAATGGTGACTAAACTATAAAAATGTGCAGTTATATCAACATGCAGACTCCTGCCTCCACACACCCTAGCCCTAATCCTAATTTTGACCTTTTGACTTGGTGGTCAATGCATGCCTATAGCCTGCTATAGACTATATCTCTAGTGACTTTGGTGTTGATAGCTCAAGCCGTCCTTTTATAGCACACACAGACTGACGGAACTGATCACATTACCTACACCTTGGTGTTGGAAACGTGTGCACATGCATGTAGGTGTCTTGTTTTGAAATGAAAGGTATTAAACTGATGTTGTCGTCAATGTCTGAAGGGTGCAGCGGATTACGGCTGAGATGCATAGTCTGTATTCGGTGTCGAGCGTTAGTCAGAGTCAGTCGGCTCACATTGTTAGTATTGAACGTCGACTACAATCCGCCGTGCTTGATGGCAACATACGTCTTCACAAGGTATGAAGATTATTGCACCGATGGCCATTTCATGCTCTCTCTCTATGTTGTGTGTTTATACTCCTGTGACACAGTTAATGATTTGTACTTGATATGCTTTTGTAGCTAAGATTTGCTATTGTAAGCACTTGTTTAGCTTGGTGGAATTACATGCCTAATAATATTTGCTTAGATGCTTAAAGCAGCTGATGATTGGTGATGTGTATTGATGATTTGTCTGTGTTCAGTTGGTTGAATTGAGCAGTGCTAACAGTTCTGAAACAGCGGCAGCGCAATTTCAGAGCAGCATGGCTGCCGTCACACAGTTTGTGCACGGTCAGAGAATGTCTAGTTTTCTGATTTGATGTCAAAAATTTGCAGAATGCTTTTGGTTTTACATGCGCTTTTCCACCACTTGTTAGCTGCTAGTTGATTTTATTGTTATCTTTCTTTTTATGGCACTTAGTTGTCTGTAATATACTGATATGCCATGAAGAGATTCATGCTTCATACACAGAGTGTACGTGTAAGTACTGGCATAGAAACGAGTAGCCGTGTGTTAGTGGTATAAGTGATCGGCTACAGTGGTTTTCTTCTTGCTGCAACATATTAGCCAGTTCCAGTGTGAGTTGTGGCATCTTGCTCACATCTCTCTACTCGTCCAGCGAAATCCCACTTTTGACGTGTCTTTATCCAAGCCCAGAACAACGTAGTGTACAACATTTGTAGATTTTTTTTTGTTTTTCTTATGATGTCACAGTCTAAATGTAAAACAGTCGACAACTGGTAGCAAATTCACACACGATGTGTTCTTTATAAATGCATGCTGGTTAATAATTTTCTAGGTAGTATAAATTGTCGGTCTAGACCGTTGAACATTTCAGCACATCATTTGGGCATAATATAGTTTAATGTAGTTTATTTCGCATAGAAGTTTTCTTTCAATGTCAGCAGCAGCAGCAGTGCCTTTATTTAGAGTATCTAGAGATAGTGACTTAACTATGGTCTGTTTCTGTGTAGAGAGGAGTGAGCCTGGAGTGCTGTCCGTAGCCAGTGTTGTAGTAATGGAACTGTGCACTGTAATACGTCGCTATCTCGACATTGAGGCCACCATTGCTGGTCTGTCGATGCTTTGCTTTTTCTACAGCAATATTTATTTCGTAATATCAGTAGGTCTGATCTACTTAGTGATATGTTTTAGGTGGTTTGGGCGTGTGGAACGAGTGATTGTTCTACGCCCATTGGAGTGGGAGATTTCCACTCTGAACTTCACTATATTTAATCATGAGAACTGGATTGTCTTAAGAAATCCACTAACTTGGAGCTGGAAAATGTTTAGTGTTGTTCATTGCTTCTAATCACTTTTATGAGACTATCACTAAATAAATACATTTTAGATGGGATGAGGTTAGATAATGGTACTGGCATCAGACGGCTCAGCATAAAAGGCACAGCATCCCTTTCCTTTGAGTTGCGGGAAAGGTTAAGACACCCCTGCCAAAATATTTGTCACAGGTGATTATGTCTGACTTCTACTGCTGTGAAAATGGAAATCCATTCATTTGGGGCTTTTGGGCAAATAGGTTAAATATAACAAATATTTTTTTTTATTAATCGTGAAAGGTCAAGTCCAGTGGTTGATTTTGTCATCAGTACATTGCATTCCCTGCAGTGCTTCAACACTACTGGCTGGGTGACAGGATCTGCAAGAGAAACCTCCTGAAGTTATCCACAGCGTTCCATCTTGGTGAAGTAACTCGGGAAAATAAAATCGGTTAAAACTGGAAAACAGTAGCAGTAGATTAGATAAAGGATGTGGATGGAACTATGAAGACATGTTGGGATGGTGTGATTTTGTGTGAAGGGGGATATGAAAAGTTTTTGCCTGTTCAAAGAAAGTATACAGGTGGGGAACAAGTGGAGAAGAAAGTATGGGAGCTGACTAACTGACGTCAAACAGTGTGTGTCTGTGTGTGTGTGTGTGTGTGTGTGTGTGTGTGTGTGCAAATACAAACGTGTATGCCTGTTATTCAGTCCTAAACTTTAAATTTTGTTTATCGTTTCACTTAGTAGTGTTGAACATCCCTTAGGTTTGGAGCGCCAGATGTGTGTTGGTGTGCAAAATTTATCAAAATCGGTCAAGCCATTGCTGAAATATAGCAATTTATCCTTTTCTCAAGATAGCGACCGTCTGCCATTTTGGATTTGTGGGGCAAATTGTGGGACGACCCACAATGAGTGTTTTGTGGTCTTTGCTGAATGCCAGTTCACATTGTGCTGTGTATGCTGTAGTTGATCGGATTCGTCTGAGTGAGCCGCAGTCGCCCGGTACCGCCTGGTTCCTTGATCAGCTGATTTCCACCAGCACTGTGGCCAAGCTGCTGTTTGACCTTCTTACTGACTCCACCGTCATGGTAAGTCATGGCCACCAGTACCATGTCTCAGCCAGTTTGCCCATCGCGGAGTGTCAACTTTTCAGTCGTGATGTGTTACATGACGGAGAGAAGTTTCTCAGAAGTCACACGCGCTGCGCAGTCGCACCAGCCCTGTGTTAACAGTGACTGGCTTAGTCAGTGGCAATAGGCGATTTTCGACCCTCTGCAGAATTGACACCCCTTAACCGATTGCCAAAAAATTTGTCACAGGTGATTATGCGCATGACTACAGTGCAAAAATTGGTGTGGGGGGGCTTTTGGGCAAATTGGTGAAATATAACAAATATTCTACCCCCTTTTAAGGAACTGATTTACAGGTCTGTAACGGTAGTGTTGTTTGTCGCATGAATAAAGTTACTGTACATTGAGCCTGGTTAATACTGGGATGGGTGACCACCTCGGCCAAGCCAACTATGTCAACTCAGCCTAGCATTCCTTCGGGGTCGCTAAATCGAGTACCAGCCTTAATTGGCTAAGGTAAAGGCAGGAATGTCACCTCTGCTGGATAGATAACACTGTGTGTGGTCCCGTATGGCACGTGAGTTCCCGTAGTGATGAGCCACGTTGCGAATTGCTATACTTCAGTTTACTGTTGTACGTGTGTGTGATGTGATTCAGGGTGAGCGCCTGCAGCATGTGGATAGCGTTGGCTGCATGCAAGTCCTTGCGGCTACTCACTCTCTGTACTTGTCACTTCAGGTATTGACTCATGATAATTTATTTAGCCCACTCAGCATGCTTGCCAAAAGGGCTGTATGTTCTACGTCAAGTTTGAGATGTCAGTGAGTATATCTCACGTCATTGTTAGTCAGATTATCACCTAGTTTAATGAATGTGTGGGCTAGTTGTCCAATGTTTATCACTATTGTTTTTTTTTATTTAGGGTGCATGTTGGTAAACTGGGGCAGGTTACTAATTTTAGGCCACTATAGTGGGCAGCACTGCAAAGCAGTGCATTGCAGTGCATTGATCAGTACATGGTTTTGTTTTGCTACTGTTTACTAGGGGGCAACACTGCTATGCAGGGCAGGCTAGATGCTAGGCTTTGCCACACATTCTTGTTTTGTTTTGTTTTCACCTGCAGTGTCTCCATTTGTAGGTTTGCATTGCATGTAGTTAATTTTCCACTCTGCTGCTATATGTTGATTTGCTCTTATCTACTAATTTAGGCTGTATGCTTCTTCATGTACTGGAAAGCTTTTGTTGAAAGGAAATCCATTAACTTTCCCTTTCTCTGTTATCTTTTTGTTGGTCAAAGAGTCAGCATAAAGGAAGCCGTGCCCCTTGCCTTAGTAGTCTGATGATGGATGAAAAGAGAATGAGCTTAGTGACTGATTTTTCATGGTCGAAGTCGGTGTTTTTGTTTCATTCAGCACTTTTATAGAAATTGGTTTCGTGTCAGAGAGGGCATCACATCTGCTTCATAATAAAACTTGTGTCATTTCCAAAAGATTCTTTTGAAGGAAGCAGGGAACTGGCTAACCCAGGTTCATCAGGAAAACTTACTAAAATGGATCTGGTGGTGGTCGTCATTATTGTAAACATGTAGTCAGCTTGCAACTTAGTGTTGCTGTCGAGTGACCACGACCAGTAGCTTGCCACCACAAGGTCATGGTGGTGGTATTGTTGTTACGGCAGGGCTGACTGGTCCACTTGGCATGTTGTCGACCTGGCTGATGCTTCCGTGAGGTCCGGAGGTTGACCAGCTGAGAGCTCGACTTGGCAAAACATGGCCTTGTGTGTGGGAGTGTTGTCTGGCAGTCTTGCCACATGTCCAAATATGGCATCACGACCTTTTGTGATTCAGTCAAGTCACTGCTGCAAGGTGGTGGTGGTTATCATTTAAAACATGCATATATGCTAAAATACGCAAGTTACATAGAACCAAAATCGTGAAACTGATGTTTATCATGTTGCAGGATATGAACTTCAACTTTCAGACTGTAATATTGCCGGAAGCACTGACAGCGTTCCAAGCCGAAGAACCATCTGTTCTGAGAATTGTTAAAGATTTGGAAGTTTTGGTGTCGTGGGTTGGCACGCCGATGGATAATATCATTGAGACACTGGAACAGTTGGTTGTGAATGCTACAACGTTGGGCGGAGTGGCCTTTACACTATCTGTTAGTAGTCTGTGACCAGCTGTTATATTATGTTATTTAGTTTTAGCATTTGATGTATTTAAATAAGTTGTAATATGTTCTGATTACGTAGTTGTTGCAGTAACCGGTATCACATTCTGTAACCAGTAGAACTTTTGGCTTTTTTCCTGTAAGGCCCTCTCACAAGGAGGCCCTCGTTAACAACTGTGTGCCGTCTTTTTGCTGTCTTTTGTTTTTCTCACACTGAAGTAACAAAAGTCCCAAAATTAGCTTGAATATCACACACACCCCATGAATAATTTTGCAGTCAAAATTGATATTGCCAATTCAGATGTGTTCCGTTGGAGCTTATAAATCACCACAGCCGGTAAATTACCATTTTGTTCATTTTCATCACTGCCACTTCTCATTACCGATTTCTTTTCTTGTTCTTTTATTCTTTCTGCTAGTTCTCCTATCCCTCTTACCAACCACTTTTCCATCTTCTGCTGTTTTTACACATCTCCTTATCCCTTTCTTTTCTGCCCACTTATCACGAACCTTGTAAGACTTAATAACAGGCTACCAGTTTTGTAACACTCCATTTAGTCCCCAGCCTATCTTGCCGTGTTGGGTTTTAACCACTACCATTAACTGTGCAGTCCTCAGCTGTGACTGTCGTTATCATTATGGCAGTGCTGGCCACCAGGTTAGACCAGTTAACTAACTGACCAGTGAATGGACACTGCCAGGATGGGCCAATAACATGTCAGCTGTTGTGGCCATGCCATGTTGTTTTTGTGACGGTGTATTACGGTTGTTTAAGATTTTGGAATAATGATAAGTTGGGTTGTTACCCTTGTGATGTGAGGTTATCGCAGTTCTTTCGGTTGTGCCTCGGTCACCAGTTTGGTACTGACAGTCGTGCTATAGTCAAGGAGTTTAATCTGAGTCTCTCTTTCCTGATCTCCAAGCTGATTGTTGCAATTCTAACAGTCCTCAGTGCTCTGCATTATTCTCTCTTTCGGAATAGACTGCATATGTATCTCATCATTTTCATCTTATTTCTGTCCAGCCTCATACTCTCTCTGTAATATTATCATTAACTTCACAAAGAAAAAGGGTAATAAAAACTTACCTGGTGCGTTGATTTTGTTGGTTGTGATCAGTTTTACTGTAAAAATTATCTACTCTTCAAATTTATCTGAAGTAAGATGACCAAGCCTTATCTGGAGTAGCTCGTAAAAGTTATTTTATAATCTTTCACTTTGTCTTTTTACATTGGTATTATGTTATGATAGTACTTTAAATAGCTTCTCAGTGTAAAAAAAAAATAAAAATTTATTAATTAACAAATTTATGTGATGTATTTCAGACATCTGATGAACAGCTGTTGTTTTCATTGAAAAGGCTGCGTTTTAGGTTTGTTGGTTTTATATTACACACTTTAGTGCATGTGGTTGTGTAATTTCTTGAATCGAAACATAGAAAGTTGGCCCATACACACTATAAGTAACATCACTGAGGAGAACTGTAACATCTTCTCTGTAATTCGAATGCATTATTTGCTGTCAGCAAGTGAGATAGTAAAATTTTGTTCTAACAAAACCCTTCATTTCTTAACTGAGGTTCTTGCTAACACAGTTTGACCTGTATAATGGCTGTACAAATTGGTTGTATGCATGAGAGAGAACGAGAGTTGGATTAAGTGATAATTTTAATGCATGACACGTGCCGTGATGGTCCAGAGACAGCTGCTCAATGCTGCCATAACCGTTGATTAGCTGTGGATGCTTCTTCACGAAACTCGCCGATTGCGTGATTGCAGATTTGAGCAGCTCTATGAAACTAACGTCGAGGCGTCCAAGATGACGCCGGGGCAGATGCTACTGATGGGATTTGCTGGCATGTTCTCGAGACTTGATGCCGACTTCGCAGTGCTGCTCGATACTGTCTCTTCCCTCCAGACCATCGACGTCTACAAGAAGGCAGACCTAGTTCGTGAAGCTGCCATGCTGCAGGTGATCTGGAGTGTGAATTGTTCCATGTATTCTGATACAAATATATGGCTGGTTTTATCTGACTCTGGTAGTCTGTCTTGCTTGACTTCAATGCTGTATCACCGTTAGTTGGACATTAGGAAGAGCATCCGGCCTGACTGATGATGTGCTGGCGTGTGTTACATATCTGGAGCAAAGTATGATTTGCAAAGTATATGATGGTTCAGCTGATGTCATTTCCACCCACAGAATCTCTTGCCGTATTAAAATCCAGTATGTTTATATTTCTGATGCTGGCTTACCTAGATTGTCCCAGAGGCTGCTAAATGGCTATCTATCATATGGCTTGCTATGGAAGGTTAGTTGCATATACTTTGGGGATTTATAGTAGGTCAGCTGATAGTAAGTATAAAATTTAGGCATTTTTTAGTGCTACTTTAGTAGCTGATTTGCAGTCGACGAAACAACTCTTGAGGTGATGCTTGTATGTGGGGGACACTTTGCTTTCAAGAACAATGTGTCTTGTCCTTTCTTTTGCATGTAACTGACATCCATTTTGTTATTTAGGAGTGACTTTGTGACTTCACTTGTTGTATAATGAGAACACTGTTAGTTAGTAGCCATTAGTAACAGCTGCTGTTTTGTTGATTTGCTGTGAAGCTGTTTCCTACGCATAACGAAACGGCAACAAATCTTCTGTCACTGCTGTTCTTTGCTAAAAAGTTGAGAATCATGCACGACTTCTTCCAGCGATGTCAGGAGATGGCAGCCGAACTGAACGGTGAGATGATTAGTAGCAGTGTTGCTGTTGTTATGTTGCCACTTTTGCACCGTGGCTGTATTGCAGGTAGAATTAATAGTCTCAGAGTTGAGTTGCTTTTGATATATGCAGAGGCAGTTGGAATGCAAACAACTTTCTGTATGCATTAGCATAGGAATGATGCTGTAGCTTGATCTACGTAATTTATTTTAAGCCATTTCCCAGCGAGGTTTTTCGTTTTTGTTCTCCTATTCCTTGGGGACTTTCCATCGATGTGCAGTATGCATTGGCCACCACCACCACTGGTTCTGTTTTAGTGTCTTTTTTTCTACCTTGGTGGGCCAATTCCCTCTCATTTTCATCTCTGCTTGTTCTGGAATGGAACATTTGGGAATAGATGTCACAGATTTCTGCCTCTTAAGTAAATTATTAATTGCTTCAAATGCAGGAATTTCTTTTGGGCTTTGCAGAGGTACAGTAGTGGCTTGTGTGGCGTAATGGTAGAGCATTTGCTCGCGACTGAAAAGGTGTGGGTTCAAACATCGGCTAGTCCGCTTCCAGGTAACAGCCTTGGGCAAGCTGCTCACACGCATGTGCCTTTATCACCAAGTAGTATAATTTGGTACCGGTTTATGGGCAGTGATGCTCTTTGGCTGGGAAGGTAACTGCAGGCATGGGTGAAAGTAGTGGCAGCCTACCACCAGGTTGATGGCTTAGTCATCTACAGGCTGACTTCCTGGTCCAGCGCTCGGTAACAAATATGGAAAAACTTTACATTTTACTTTTAGAGGTACAGTGTGATCTTCATAGTACTTTCTCGTTTTGATAAATGTTTGATGTGGTTGAATTTTCAGTTACTGCTAGACAGAACTCAAAATTACATAAAAAGGGCAACAAATTGTGTGAAGATATTAATTTGTAGATGTAGCGAGCACTGATCGTCAATATTACATTATTATTAGGCCGTGTTGCAGATGTAGCGTAAATGGCCTGTTGGTACAGGTTGAGTTTCGTGTTTGTTTGTTGTGCCTCTCACATGCTGCGAGGCGTGATTCGAGTAGTCAGGATGCTCTGTGTGTATAGAAATTCCTCCCCCTACCT
>Ga0209782_1002075_pt1 | contig 10975 bp, 8 predicted proteins | sample WorMetmaBAHAMAS1_FD_187390 | JGI IMG/M metagenome (GOLD analysis project Ga0209782, IMG submission 187390) | Marine gutless worms symbiont microbial communities from Max Planck institute for Marine Microbiology, Germany - Inanidrilus... | ecosystem: Host-associated > Annelida > Digestive system >...
GGCGTTGTCGGTAAGCAGGAAAAACATCCATCTATCCAAGCATGCAAAGATATCTGGGATCCATCGCACCCTGTGACCAGATGTAGGCTATATATTACATCTCGCGCTTAAAAGAGGTCCAGATCGGTCATACTCAAACAAATAACTATTATTTGGTGCAAAGATAGCGAAAATCGGTCCAGAGGATCCTAAGATAATTTGTCTGCTGTCAAAAAAAGAAAAATTACGGAAGTTAAAATAATAGCCCGGTCGGCAACTTAGCCGAGCGGGCTAATTTATAGTGGTCATTGGCAGTCAGCAAGATACTGAAATGCCCCGATGCCATGGATATTTGCTCTGTCGTTTGTAGTCATGGTGAGACCAAAAGTTGTCTAACCGTTTTTCGCGTGAGATGTAAATTACATCTCGAGATGTAAATTACATCTCGCGCTTATCTTATGATGCCAGTGTCCGTAGTCTGTCCGTCTGTCTGTGATGTTTGTGCATTGTGGTCACAGGGTGCAATGGATCCCGGATATCTTTGCATGCTTGGATAGACGGATGTCTTTGCTACTTACTGACAATGCCTCACCGGGATTTCCGGTGAGAGAGGGGGAGGGGTATGAAAAAATTGGTGATTGTAGCGATATTACTTATTTTACTTATTTTTTTATCGATGGACCGTAAACATGTGATGGTACGTTTTGTTTATATAAAAAATATTTCAGTAACCTCGGTAGAAAATGCACTGTCTGAAGGCGGTACGACTAATTACCAGATTGGACCACATCGGCTCGAAACGGTGCCACGTATAGGCCTACTGCATAACGGCCGACTTATAAAACACGTAAAAGAATTTGCGTAACGACGGTATAGTGCGTAATGGAAAAGTGCGTAACTTATAAAATGTGTAACGCGTAACCGCGTAATTGCGTAACGGATGGTAATTAGTCATACGGTACCCATCTGAAGAACGGTTTGTGCTAGAGCTTCTGTCATCTTGTGCTATCCTAGCCACTGCATGCTAGGCCCGCTTATTATGTGTTGACGTTATCAGCAGAAACAATGGTTTTACAGCTCAACTTGACTCAACAGGATATCACGGACGTGCAGGCGAAACAACCCTAAGCATGCATCAGTATTATCTAACTCAATTATAATCATAATAGCGTATAGCCCACTTGGCGCCGCTGTATCGCCCCCTAGCAAGTAGTAGCAAAACAGAACCGTTAATCTGCCACCTGGCGAACGTAGATAAACCAATCCGAGTGCTAAAGAACTCTTGTTGTACACAGTTCATTGGCGTGAACTTTGGAGGTAGGCCTACTGGTCAGAATTAGCCCACCAAATTTATATCAGATATAACCTGATAATCGCTGCTGTTAATGCGCACATGTAGACAGTGATATTTCAATTCCTTTTTGAACGCTAGTGCAAATTAAGAATGCCAGTAGTATCAGTATATGTAATATCAATTTGATGCTGTTTCTCATGCCCAAGCTGCAGTATGAAGGTATTGAAGGTAACACAGTAAAAGAAGAAAACACCATTGTTTCTTTCTACTTCCGTGCATAACATTGCAGCGTGCTACTGCAGTAGCGTCATGCTGCCATAGGGCCCACTACAAGAAAACACGACGTCATGCCCAAAAACCAGCAGTATGTGACGTATTGCAACACCTCCAGAAGTGGGCCGAGCTACTGTCATAGCAGAAAATTTGGTGAAGTTTAGACGTGTGGTTTTTGATATATGTTTACACATAAATTACAGTGCGCACATGGCTTGTTATTTAAGCTTCATTGTCAAAAATGAAGGAGTTCTCAAGGTCACAGGCAGTCACGTTCACTCCAAAAGTGGTAGTATACAAAAACAGTGCTAGATAGAAACATTGTAAAAACAGGCCACTAACAAGAAGTGATACGTGGCCTATCTAGCAGCAGTTGTGATGACGTTGGTTATATATACTTCAAGGTCATTTGTCGATTGCTATCTTTTTCAAATGTGATGATTCGTATTTACAAGATTTCTACTGACATGCATGTTGAGTGGTCCCTTTGCAGTAGCAGAGCTTCTTGTTTTGGTTATGATGATAGCTTGAAAATCTGATAGTCGATACTAGCCTATCAGTAAAAAACATTCATTCGGCTGATGAGCACGAGCCTACAACTGGGGTCTGGGGGCAGTGCCCTCAGCAGGGTTCAGGGGCAGAGCCCCTGGTCAGGGCCCCCTGAAGCTGAACACTTTTTTGTGTCGTGATATGCCTGAAATGGTGCAAAGCTGCTATATTTACGAGCTGTTTTATGGTTATTAATGACAGCGACTGACAGCACGTCTATATATGTAACGCGGCAGCTGAGTTTTAATTTTTTTATCCCTGGTTTGGGGGGATGGCCCCTTGACTCCCCTTCTGTCCACCCCTGAGTAAGAAGAGTGGGGGAGCATCGTGAGCTGTCGGGTGCTGCCCTAGTTGGGTCCGGGGTGCCAAAGCATTTTAAGGCATTTTGAAGCCCACAGAACAGCCCATAAAATGCTCAATTTTTCGTAAAAAAATCACTCAATCAATCGATTAGTGGGCATGGCCTCTGGACAACCTCCTCTTCGAGCGGAGGGGGGTGGGCACTCGGGTTCAGCGGGGTAGCATGGCTCCTTGCCTCCCCCGTTCCCCCATTGGCTACGGGTGAGTGAGAGAGTAGTTTCTTAATGGCACATCAGCACATTATGTATCAGTTAAAGTGACTCTTGGAACCAAAAGTCAGTTGGTGACAGACCAGCAGCCTATGTGTGACGACTGGACAGGCAAAATTGTCTAAGTTATTGACAGGTCGTGGCCGCGGATGGAGTCCGAGGTCTACGACCTGTCAATAACGCAGACGATGGCCTGCCAACGTCACACATAGGCCGCTTCTATAAACAGCTGGGTTGTGGTTCCACGAGTCAGTTTAACGTACATAATAATGCTCAGATGTGACGTCACATCGGGGCATTATTATAGCCAGTTAATGACCACTGCCCAGTGCCCACCCGAGCTTCCACTGGCCAGCAGCTGCACGGTTCACTGAGCATGGGCAGCTGGGCATTGTCGCAGGTTACAGACTTAGCTGCTAGGCGGTAGGCTACGCCCACTGTTCTGTAAAGGCTATTCAATACGAGCCTGCAACCCGACACTGGCGACACAACAACTGAATTGAGTTGTCTAGCGAGCATTTTTGTAGGTGGCGGGAAAGCACAGGGAAAGGTCGAACGGCGGAGTAGGCGCCGCCCTCGCAACTGTGGACGGCCGGGCCAGTACCCGGTAGTCTAGGCCCTGCCTGTTGTGGTCACGTGACTGGCGATGAGCCGGCCGCCGGCCTGTGCCAGTCAGTCACAGTCGTGGGAGTAGCGGCCATATTGTGTGTTTGTAGTTGTTGGCTACGAACGTTGTGAGACCTAAACGTCTGTTACGCACATAAATGTTCGCAGTCTTGCCGGTGAGTTACCTAGCGACCAGTTCTCTCCGGTCTACAATTTTCGCGGCCGTACGAAACATACGTAATATGGCGATGTTGTACGCGGCATTTTGTCTGCTGCCGGTACCGTAGTGTCTAGTGGAACACGGAGCCATCAGTGTACTGAGGTCATTCATATGCTCCCCCACCCGCATCACGTGACGTTGGGTTTTGTAGAAAGATGTGAAACATGTAGCACACTGCTATTATTACAGGTTCGCCGATTAAAGTGTTGTTCCTACGACTGGAAGTGTGCAAATATTAGTCCAATTTACAAGAAAGGTAGCAAAAACAAAGTAGATAATTACAAACCTGTGGTCTCTCCAGCCAGATCTGCAAACTTTTTGAATCAATTATCAGAGACTCAATAGTTCGTTATTTGGAGGCAAATGCGTTGATATTATACTCGCAACATGGTTTCAGAAATGGGTTATCTTGTCTATCTAACTTTCTCACCTTCCTTGATTTAGTTTCAGTATGATTGATTTGGGTAATAACATTGACATTATTTTTATGTATTTTGCGAAAGCATTCGATAAGGTCCCGCATGTTCGTTTAGGACGAAAACTTGAAAGTCGTGGTATAACTGGTAAGCTGCATGAATGGATTATGAAATGATTATCAGGTAGGATTTTATCTCTGGAAATTTGTCTTAAGTGGAGTCCCTCAGGGCTCTGTATTAGGTCCCATTTTGTTCGTGATTTACATAAATGACATAGATTTTAACATACAAAATTACCTCTAAAATTTGCAGATGATACTAAGCTTTTTGGATCTGTTACTAGTACTGGCGATCAGCTTTTAATGCAAAATGACCTGAATAAATTGTGGTCATGGTCTGTAGATTGGCAAATGTCGTTTAACATAGATAAGTGCAAAATTATACATTTCGGACGCAAGAATACCTTGTTCAGCTACTAGTTAGAGGGTAAATATTTAGAAAAGGTATCAGAAGAAAAGGATTTGGTTATTATTATTAGCTGTGATCTAAAGGTGTCTAAACAATGCACCCAGACTTATGCAATGGCTAATAAAATGCTTGGTGTTATAAAACAAGAAGCATTTGAAAAATGTTGGGCCCATTCGCCACTGCGAGCCGCCGCACGCCGCCTGTTCTAACTTTACATTGCCATTCACCAGGTGTCGCTACTGTCGCACACCGCCTGTGCATCGATGTCCACAACAACGACAACGCGTGACAGAGGGGACCGCTATGGCCCCATAGAATGGGCCCAAAGAACCATTGTGCATAAAACTACAGATATTTTACTACAGCTTTATAAGTCACTTGTACGTCCACACCTAGAATATTGTATCTCAGCATGGAGTCCACATTATAATAAAGATAAGCAGTTATTAGAAAGAATTCAACATCGGTTTACTCACATGTTACCTGGAATGAAGGAACTATCTTACAATCAGCGTTTGCGGAAACTCGGCTTGTGGTCACTCTAAGCAAGGAGATATCGTTCCGACCTCATTGAAGTTTACAAGGTGTTATATGGGAAGTCTGCAGTAAAATTCAGCCGTTTTTTGAGTTGGATGAAAGTTATCGAACTCGTGGGCACTCCGTCAAACTAAAGAAAAGTCGTTTCAACACTGATTTACGTCAGCACTTTTTCTCTGAGAGGATTGTTAATATTTGGAATGCCTTGGACGATGACTTAGTATGTGCCAGTTCATTGAATGTCTTCAAAAATGGTCTTCATCTACTATGGAAGAATGACAGATTGCCGATGGGTCTCTTATAGCCTACTGACTTATGATCCTCAGAGGCTTAAGCCGGTCACCCTGGTGAGGTCTCAACCTGGTGAGACCTGGTGAGCAAAATGTGGAGGCGTGGATAAGTGCTGCTGTGTTATGTGGGCATAAGTTTTTAGTACACAACTTCATTTGTACACGTGAAAATGAGTGGACGTGCGGGACACATCTAGAATACTAGCCGGTGCCTAAAACATGGCAAGTAGGTCGTGATTTTATGTGCATGTAACTTTCCATATTGTTTTTTATGAGTCATAAACTTATTACCACCGGCTGCTATTCTAGACTAGCCGGGCACTATATGACTAATTACCAGTGCCTAAAACGGCACCACATTGGATGTATAGGCCTAAATGCAGAGACAGTCGGCGGGCAAGAAACTAAACCAGCGCAAACATCCACGAGCGGAGAGAGTGTACACGACACCAGGTATAAGTGTAGAACTCCACTGGCACTGGCCACATGCCATACGACAGCACCAGTGGCCAGTGGAGTTACTCCAGGGTCACACAAGTCAGACATAACACCAGCCGGTATGGACCATCGTTCCTTATCGACGGAGGACCTTCCATTAGTGCTGCATTCTGTTAATATGTGCATTATAACTTATTATGTGAACATCAATATGATGTTCAAATTATAAATTTGCCTTACAAATAACACAGAGGGATTTGCAGTGATTAGCTAACCTGACTAGAACTGGGTCATATCAATACCGTAGGCCTTGCAATGTGAACAAGAAGCATTTGAAAAATGTTGGGCCCATTCGCCACAACGAGCCGTCTCACGCCAATTCACCAGATGTCGCTGGCGGTACTGCCGCGCGCCGCCTGCGCATCGATGTCCACAACGACGACAACGACAGCGCGTGACAGAGGGGACCGCTATGGCCCCATGGAATGGGCCCAATTACAACGCTGTTTTAGCCGCACTCGCTAATAGGCCTACAGTGCGGTTGTCTGTCACAGTGACCTTCAAATAGGCTATATACAGCTACAAAATAGGTAATTTGGGCATATTATGGTCCGAAGTAGTCTGATGTGGTGCTACTTCAGGCCAATGTGGTCCGATGTGGTGCCATTTTAGGCCAATGGGGTTCGATAGGGTCCGATGTGGTAATTAGTCATACCCTAGCTGAGCACACTATGAACATAAAACTTACGAAACCATAATGCTGAAACCTGACAGAACCTCAATCTCAACCCTATGAACTCTTACTGATACAACACTCGCAGCCTTCATAGTGTGTGCCAACTAACTTTCACACTAGCACAAGTATTACCTTGTAACCGGCTAGTACCAGTCAGCTCATCACAACTGTGCACAACAGTCATCAGCTGCCTGACGTAGCACCAAAAAACAGTTCTCAAGTTTGATAGTGATGGCTTAATTACCCCCACGCAATCAGACAAAAGGACATGTTGGAAGGGGGCACTGAAAACAAACTACTAGAAAAATAATGCACAAAGAAGGGACTATAGAATTTGATGGACTGGAAAATGAGGGACAAACTGTTAAGAGAATGTCATAGTTGGTGTAGGCTGATATCAGCGGTGACCAGCAGCAGACTGTGCATGACCGAGTCTGTGCCATCATCTACTGATATCATGTCAACAGTCGGCGACTTTCTGGGATGTCTGCCTCGTATTCCCTAGCTTGCAATGCCAGTTTTCTTGTGCTTTAAAAAAAGTACCGTTAAAATGTCACAACTCTGTTTAACAGGTTTATCAACTCGTCACACGATTATAGGCTGTGACGAGTTGATCGTATGATAAGCTGACTGGCAGCCTTGTAACCGGATAATTTGTACCGAAAACCCTTCGTCACAAAGATTTACACAACAGACACTTTGGATCCACTGCTGAACATGGCAAGAGACTGTTCAGCACTCAGTATGTGACGAGTTGACAACTGAAGTGTATTATAAATTTATAATACTGAATGGTTAGGTTTAAAATTGAAGTTATTGCTGAACTGCTAGTGTTTTAATTGTAGTGTAGGACTATGGCTTTCGTAGCATAATTCTGGTAAGTTTGCAGAATGGACAAAACAAGCAAGCAACATAATTGTAACAATCTGTTGTTCGATGTCTGTAGTACTGCTAAGTTTGGTTGTTGCAGTACTTAGGCATGTTATGTGGCTGTGGTGGTGATGTGTGCAGGTGTCTGGTGTGCGGTGAATGGCCATGACATTGGTGAGCAGTGACTACTGCCAAGCACAACACGTCTAGAGGACATATCATCACAGTTCTTGATCACTGCTGTGTGGTTGTTGTTGTCGCGTGAAGTCAAGTCTGGCTGTGCCATCTCTGGTCGGTGCTGTCTGTGGTAAGCGCCAGTCGTGAAGCCAGACACACGTGTGTACGATGTAGATGACGGCTGATCGTCTAGTGCCTGTCTGGAGGCTCACAGTGCCGCCTTCTCACACACTGACACAGACTCTGATCAGCTTCAGCAGCTCACAGCTTGCTCAGCTTGTCTCTCAGTGCCTCCAGCAGTTCATTGGTCTGTTGAGCATTGTGCCTCGTCTGCAGCGATTCTGTCGGAGCTTCTTGTCCGCCAAGTGTCACCTCCGACTGTTAGTTGGAGCCGAGGCAATGACGTCGGCGGCAACGTCTTCGTCATCGAATGCAATGAAGGTTCGCAAGCCGGAACCCGCCGAGATTGAGTACAAGAACATGAAGTTTCTCATTACATATCGGCCAACTGACGCCACCATGGATCGGTTCATCGAGGTACGCTGCGTCATGGCTGTTACACACTCTGTTGACAGTTTTGGTTCATTTGCAAACAGTTCTTGCTAATGTCTTTTCATGGTTGCCCTTATTTGTTTATTTACTACTTGGTTTAGTTTTTTTCCATGGTATATACTGTCGTCGTGTGTGTGTCTGTCACACTCCTGTATTGTGTCAAAACGGCTAAACGAAGCATCACACAAATAATGCTGCATGAGCCCCGGGACTCTAGTTTTTTGATGCCAAAGATCAGTACGAAATTCAAATTGGATCACCCCCTGCGGGGGTGACAAATGCAAGTGGGGTGGGTTAAAATTGGTCAATTTCGACGAAAAACGCGCTATAAAATGTTGTCGACGATGGACGGCTGTTTATCACACATTGGGCCCGACGGTCTACGCTATACAAGGCTTAAGGCCTAAGTGCTATCAGTTCGATTTGTAAGTGTATTTGTTGCAAACTTGATTGTATAATATATCGACAACAAATTGACCAAGTGGAGTTTAAGCATTATCGTTCAAATATGTGCTAATAACTGACATTTTTCGGTCTGGGTAGCAATTTATTATCGACCGACGCTCATTTCTTGGTAATTGTACTTGGTGGGCAGCGCGATAATGTGGTCGATTTTGTGTGAAGCAGCGTCGCGCAGTCCATCAGCTTAGCAGATATACTTGTTATTGAAAACAGGAAACAGTTTGTGCAGCTGTGAACATACTTTGCTTTGCCAAATGATTTGACTTAAGGCACAGTTGATTGAGTGTCCGTCTTGGCACATAACGGCTCATTTTTGAGATGCTGTCACCAGCTATTCATTCTGTTGTCTGGTACTGAAACAGCCACAGTATGATATTTGCTGTGTCAGTTGCCTTGTGAACTCAGAAGAGCCTTACTAATTGTTCACAATCTAAAATTGATCAGTCATCATCATGCTGAGCTATATTCACATAAATTGTAGTAGAATTGGGAGAAAAACGATGGAGATGAGTGTGTTAGTGTGGGCAAGGCAGAGAGATGGTGTCGATTGATAGCTGTCCACTCTTGAGATAGCATTGTGAGTTGTGAACTTGTGAGTGGGAGAGATGCAGTCATGATGTGCACGGAGCTGTTTTGTGTCTGACCCTTGTCTGTAGCGAGCACAAATACTAACAATGGCCGTCGGAAAGCTCGGCAACATTGACCTTTGATAATGTACAGATCATTGTAAGTGGAGTTTTCAGAATTAGAGAGAGCTGCACAAGTTGGAGCAACTGATATCGGCTGGAAATTGACACCGGGCAGTCTGTTGTAGTGAAGTGTTGAGGGTGTTGTGTAATGGGCTGAGCAGTAGTAACAGATCATTTTTATAACTGCAAGAAATGGTGAAAACACAGCACAAGATAACGACAGACATTACAAACCGTAAACCAAGGTGTTAATGCCACAACTTCAGCAAGTTTTCACTACATGTATATTTGTATTCTGTGCTGCATGTTTAGATATAAATACTTTTGAGTGTACTTTTATACAGTTGTGTCCATTCATAGCAGTGATGTCACAATGATGCTCAAATTTGCATTCGCCGGGTGTGTCATGTTGTGTAACACACTATAGACCTAGTTGTTGTCGCTTGATGTTGACATTTAGGACTGTGATAACATGTAACAGTCACTGTCAGTCGGTCATAAATGTTAAAGTTTGGTACTTTTGAGATGCACTGAGACTAGTAATAAGTGCCTTATTTGACATGCACTGGCTGATCGTTATCAACGTGAATGGTTGCTCTACTTGCTGACTTTGATCAGTAGCTAGATGAACGAGTCATCAGTCATGACACTACTGCAGCTAATCACTCAACATGGCACGTTTCATTGCTGTTTGTCACTAGTCACTACTGGACCGGATACTGACTAGGCCGGTCCACCACGTGAATCGGTCTGGTCCAGTTTATTTGTGGATCATTCTACTGAGAGTGAGTAGTCAACTAGTCCAGTATGCATGGTGTTCACTGATGGACCGAGTCTTCAGTTGAAGTGACATTGCCAGGCAGATTGTTGCAAATGTTATGCCTGAATCACCTTGACTGTCAACTGATGTAGCATCTTGCTTATGGTTTGCATTATCCGTCATCGTCTTGTCCTGTGTTTTCACTGCTCCTTGCAGCTATACAAAACTACAGAGCAGCGAAATGTGATGATTACAAGAAAGAAGTGATATCGAAGTGAGATGTGAGTTTGCTGGTCTGTGACGTGAGTGAGTGAGTTAGTGATGGTTGAGTGGCTCAATGTTGCTTTGATGAACCTTTCATGACTCACGGAAACCATGTCAACAAACACGTGACACTTGTATGTGGGAGAAACCAAGTCGTGCTGGACGTCACGCCCACTGTGTGCTACACACAGATGATTGAGTGTGATATGCAAGCGACAGTCGACTGTTGACATTTCTTGTGACCGAGATGGGGCTGTGGTTTGATCTGTATTGGTACAACACAGTACCGGCGGCTTGTGAGAGATGGATGGACACAGTTCAATAGCTAATACATGGCGTAGTTAGCAGCGCGGCAGTGGGACGGGAGAGGCAAGCAGATAGTCAGTGTGTGTTCTTATGTCTTGTGCTGCTGGTGGTGGTGAAGTGAGGTGAGGTGAGGTGAGATGGCGGCGGCTGTGAGTGTGTGTAATGACGGGATGCTGTTGACGATGAGATGAGATGAGATGAAGTGACGTCAGTGCGTGACGGCGCTCTACTGCTGGCAGTGTGTGTGTGTGTGAGAACGTGATGGTGAAGTGTTGTGTACGGTGGTCGTTGCTGAAGGTGACTGGGTCCTTGAGACGCTCCGGCCCGCCCGCCTACCTGCCGGCCTGGCGTCTTGTTGCTTCCTGGCTGACTGTGTGTGTGTGCGGCACGGTGGGCAGAGTAACTTGGTGGCTGCAGTTGAGTTGTAGTCACTGACAGCACAGCTGAGCAGGCTCGCTCCTAGCTCAATCACACTCCGTGTGTGTGTGTGTGTGTGTGTGTGTGTGTCAGTAGATGCCAA
>Ga0209782_1002076_pt1 | contig 10974 bp, 7 predicted proteins | sample WorMetmaBAHAMAS1_FD_187390 | JGI IMG/M metagenome (GOLD analysis project Ga0209782, IMG submission 187390) | Marine gutless worms symbiont microbial communities from Max Planck institute for Marine Microbiology, Germany - Inanidrilus... | ecosystem: Host-associated > Annelida > Digestive system >...
TGTTTGTTAGCGAAGCCAGTCGCCCAGTCGACGGCCTCAAAATCTTCTGCTGTTCTAATTGGACGTACTGAGTCTAGATAGAATATTTAATAAGTCTGAGGAGTGAATGCATGGTCGTAGAGATTACACAGCATGTCCAAATTTATTTGTTAACTTATGGCTGTGTTCATTACTGGTAACCTGTGTCCACATTGTGCTAACTTTCTTTCTAGTTACATCGCAGCAGATCACATGATGAATACATGTCTGCTGACAAGAGTAAATGAATATGTATTAATGATTGACATTGATTAAGAGTGGTTTATGTCAACTCAACTAATATTGCATGTGTTGAGGAATGATTCGGCTGACTGGTGGTTCACGTGATCTCGGATCATCTATTGAGGTTGGTCGTTGGTTCAACCAGGCTTGGAATGATTTGACTGCGGCAAGAAATGACTTTGAAGGTGACCATCCAGCACCAGAATGGGTCTGTTTCAAGTGTCAACAGGTCCCCCAGATTTGTTCTCTCATATGCACTTATGTTTCTTTATGTTTTTTCCGCATAGCAAGGATATATAGATTTTGCCTTGTGTGTGTGTGTGTTTGTGTGTGTGTCCGGGTGCCAAAAACTGATAATTTCATCACTACATCACATTTTGCATTCACCTGGAGGGGGAGGGGTTTGGACCCATTAAGGCATGTCTGTTTGTCCGTCCGGGCCCGGGTGTCTGACCGTGGCTTTTTGCCCATTCAGCGGACTTTGTTCAACTCATAATCACTTTCAAACACTGCCTGAGCATGCTGGCTACCATGTGGACCAGTTTTTGTCACCACCCCTGCCCAGTGGTCTGTGTGAAGGGCCGGACAGACACTTTTTGGGACAGGCTAGGGTGTCTGTCCGGGGCTTTCCCCACCTCCCCCGCCTAACCATACCCCCACTTCCCGGCGGCGGACTGTATGATCCAGCTTGAGCTGATTCTAATTTGATGATCATTAATTTTATGAAACTCTGAACTAACTTTTTTGAGAAATCAAAGTGGGCCTAACTGTTGGATCGTCAAACTATGAAATTGTTTTTTTTGTGGCACAAGTTATATGCTAGAATTTAAAAATTGATTAGTAGTTTGGTGTACCGTGTTTGATACCTTGCCTCTCTGTAGCACATCTAATTAGAACACAGTGCAGCATATCTGTTTATCTCTCTGTTACATGCTTCTGTTGTGTTAGAATGACTGTACCAATCACCAAACGATTAGTGCTACATGCTAGCTTAGATACATTAATATTTTGCACACACATTCACTTTACTTTTGTGTTTATTTTGTTATAATGTGCACAGGCAATGGAGAAAGGTCTTAAAGCATTTCTTCTCTCAAAACAAGCCTCATCACATCCTCCCGTAATGTCGCGTGATATTTGTGAGTTGGCGTCATTTACCGACAGCCGCCATCTTGTTACCGCAGCACGACGGCTGCACGGCATCGTGGGTGCAACTCCGTGCATGCGCTATCCGGACTTTCTACCATCTCCGAAAACCCCGCGAGACATTTACACATTAGAGATGGCACTGAATGCATATGGGATTGTTGAAGAATCGCTGCAACTTATACGACAGTTAGTTCAAGCTCCACTGGATAGTAGTTTTGACTGATGGTATTATCTAAATATTAATTTCTGTTGATTTCTGAAAAACCACGTCAAACTTTTCAGTGAAGCCGTGAAGCTAGTTTATTGTTAGCAAAGGATATTTACTCAGAATGTGCCTCTAGTGATTTTCGGAGTATTGTGCCTAGGTCTTTCCGGACACATAATCTTGGGGAACCACACGTCCAAATTTTACCAGATTTTTCTGTGCTTGTTACCTTGTGACATTATAGGCCCGTTTTTCGTAGCCTACCAGAACCTACCAGGTAGGTGTTTGGTATGTAAACATGGTAGTCACGTGATTAATATACCGAAAGCTGACTGGTCTAGCGTGAAAAATAAACAACTAACAGCCACGCCCTGTTAGGTTCTGGTAGGCGATGAAAAACAGGCCTTATGTTTTCTTTTTATCGACCGGTGGTAGCGTGTTGCTGCACCAGCATCGCTGCAGTTTTGTGCACAGACTATGTACCCCTGTGATGTGGTACTGGCTGTGTTCTGCCCTTGAAGATGTCATGTGCTGAGACTAGATGAGTCTTTCCTGCAAGAGTGGCTGGGCAGAGTATACGGTGCATCATTGCCTTGTTTAAATTGTTGTTAAATAGTCCATGCTAATGACATCTGTGATGCATCTGCGGACTTTGTTTTGCGCTGTATAATTATGCTGATTATTATTATTGTTATCGTCGTGGCTTAACTTAGTTTTAGTCCACTCTGTACATGCAATTTTTTACAATTATGAATACAAATATGGTAAGATGGACTAGTCAGAATGTTAAGTTATATTATGCCGTTATGAGAGTTAGACGACATTTTTTGTTAGAAGATTTAGTGGATTTAGCACAGATGAATTATTCTCAGTGTGGAAGCTTGTGGATTTTGTTTTACATGTATTCAATATTTTGTACTGGAAAACAGCTTAGCAGAACCTTTAGTTTTTGCCTGCATGATACTGTGCTATCATGATATTAGTAATAGTCCTGAGTCTGTGTGTGTCTGCATGTGTGGGTCACAAACTAGTATTTTATCGAAATGGCTGAATGGATTGAGTTGTTTTTTTTTTGGGCGTAGAGATTTCCCTCAAATTAACCTACAAGATATTCAGGTATCTCCAAAACAATGGTACTTTCCTCGTTAAATTTTTCTCAACCTTTGTATTTGGACAAATTTTTGCGACAGTGTCTCGACTGTATTAGGGGTTGTCAACAGTCGAGCGTCGGCCGTCGACGGTTTTATACACTGACCATTCACCGTTGTATAGAGCATGATGCCACACATCACACAGATTTGCGGCAGTGAAGGCGTGTAATCCAATGAGTTCTGATGGGCGCAGGTAGTCTTCTTTGCCCGCATCATGAAATGTTGTATTATTATTATTATTATTATGATTATTAGTATGGTATAGAGTCTTGGTCATACATGGTGAACAAGAAATCCCAAAGTGATCTGAGAAGAGCTTCTATGCTACATTGTGCCACCTTATTTCCACAAAAATACCCTTTTCCATGGGGCATGTGGACCCCCCCCCCATCTAATGCATCATTACTTGGGCCATGGCCCACCCCAAATGGTATATTGTTTGCCATTTTTTTTCTAAAATACACAGTTATTAACAACAGACAGACAGACAGAACGATAACATAACTCGTCCTATACCAACAGGCCACCTGCTCTGTATCTGGCAGAGTGACTTGGCCCAATATATTGGGTAATTGCTATTTTTGTATTGTATTTTTAAAGGTGGCAACCTATACTTAGAGATGAGATTGTTGAAGTTGTTATTGAACATTGTGTTTACAATCATTGTGAATGATGTGGTATCAGTGTTGATTATGATTCGTTTTTCTTGAGCCAGGAATACTTATATCATGCTTAAATCATTTGTTTTTTTTACCAGTTGTTACCTACCCACACGTTAGCTATAGTTGACGCGTGGGCGGGTGATTTGTGGCATCTGTGACATTGTGTGTTTGTGTGTCTGTTTGTATCCGCACTCTAAAAGAAAAGGCTTGAACTATCAACAACAAATTTGGTAGACGTGAGGTGCAGGACATCAATTGAGATCAAAAGGTGAAAGTCACATGCATATACATGTCGATATCGGACTACTTAACTTTTCTAGTTTTGCGTTATGACTTTAATGATCCACTTGGTTAATTTCTGATGTTATTGCCTCAGAAGTGTCGCTATACATCACCCTCAATAGGGAACTGAAGTATTGTGATGAACATGTCTGTGTGTATATATGTCTGTCTGTAAATATGTCAAATTTTCTATGCATGTTGCCTGTGACTGTGGCTGCAGCTCTGTCTTCCTCTGGAGGAGTTCAAATACTGTAACAAGAAGCATTTGAAAAATGTTGGGCCCATTCGCCACTGCGAGCCGCCGCACCCCGCATTCACCAGGTGTCGCTACTGTCGCACGCCGCCACTGTCGCACGCCGCCTGCGCATCGATGTCCACAACAACGACGACGACAACAACGACAACGCGTGACAGAGGGGACTGCTATGGCCCCATAGAATGGGCCCAATTACTTCCGGTTTTATGGATGATGTACACTGTAGTTTATTTCAGATAGACAGTGTGGAGGTATGTCGTTACTACAGCATCTTCGTTACAGTGTCGTGAACAGTATTACACTGCTACTTTATGGTATTAATGGCGTACTGTTCTAGACGACCGTGGGCCCCACTCAAGATGCACGTAGTGCAAACTGCGATAGGCTTACTAAAACTTGGATAGTGGTGCACCTCTACACAGATAGTACGGGCTTAAGCACAGCCTGCTCTTCATCAAACAATTTTTTCCAACGTCGGTCGTTGATGGTACAGTGCAAAAGAATCTTTGGAGCTACAACATAACCATACGTGACACTGAGATCTGTTTAAGATGCGGGCATCGGACTACCTGCGCTAGTAATAGAAGTCATTGAGAAAGGTCGGTCAAACCCAGTTGTTAATCCTCGCAGTAAATAGCAAATAAATACACCGCCGTTTATTTATTCTATGTCAAGTTTTATCTTTTTTTTTGTTATCACGTGAAATTATTTTATAGTTTATTAACTGCGATAGTGATGATAGATAGTTGTCTGCAGGAATGGAACGAACTAGAGACGGAGTTCGTTCAACTCCAGGTTTCTCTTCATTGTCGGTGTTTCGAATAACAAACTGTCAGAGAAATATTACCGACTGTAAACACCTGGAGGGAGGTTCTCACTAAAGGCTACCAGTCAATTCGTCACAGTCAAGCCGTCACACGGTCAACTCGTCACAAGTGAGCACACACCAAAGCCATCAGCTGCCAGGGAGGTAGTGTCCACTGTCCAGTTAAAACAGTGCTCAACACCGACGACGTAATTACCACAAACGAGCAGACAAATACATAAATTAATGGGGGAGTGCTGAAAATTAATGACGAACAAAGAAAAGAAAACTGAAGGGCTAGAAATGACTGTAAAACTGTAAGAAAAATATCTGGTTTGGAAAAAGACGAAATGGATAATAATGGACCATATGTATGCAGTCAGTATTCCAAACTTATAGGGCCTAAAGGGACAGGCTTGACACTTTATGGGTAAAAAGTCAAAGGCGTGGGGCTGCATGTCGATACAAATGCAGTGCAGTGGCATTTTACTGTTGTTTTATTTTTTTTTGTTATTTTAGATTTAAATTGTAATTAATTTTAAAATTTTTTATACGTTGCTGGCTTTCAGAAAATGCTCACCTATGCGTTACCTCAGTATATATGGCAAGAACAAACAGACCATGCACCGCTCACAAGGTACGGTCAGCTCGTCACACGATTTTAGGCTGTGACGAGTTGACCATGTGACGAGTTGACTGGCACCCTCACTAAAAGCTGACTGCACAACGATCATGCAGTTTGAACCGTGACTGGACGCATGTCGCTAATTATGACCCTGTACAAGATACACATGTTATTCATCGAGTCACGACTGCATAGTCTGCACGAGCTTTCAATTTTTATTTGATTTTGGCTATTTTCATTTACAGACGAAATTACTACTGTTTTATTCCAGTTTAAATACATTTTTTACTACTTAGTTGCTTTGGTATTTAATCGACTTTTTTCACGATATACTGTCACTGGTGCACAATTTATTTTTAACTTTACTTAAAAGTTTCATCTTTTGCAGATGCATATACTGCATAGTGCATACCGTATGTGCAGTCTTGCTGTGCTGTGCGGTCTTCATAGTGCCGTGGCAGACTGCCATCATTATTCGATCGTTTGATCGGCTTATAGTGAGACCGCGGAAAAAGATAAATGTTCAGTAAAATCCAGATTGGTTTTATCTTTCTACCGACTCACCTGGGTAGTCACTGACATAGGGCCGTTAAATGGGTGTTGTTGTTTTTGTTGTTGTGTTGTGTTGTCTGTGAATGTGTGTGTGACTACATATGTGTTACTTACTGCATTTTGTACACAAAATCAAGATTTCTATGGCATTGATACCTCTGCTCAGTTAGCAGTTTGAATAGAATTGCATTCTATCTGCTGATAGGTGTGCTTTGGTGTTAATAATATTTGTGCATGACACATCAAAGGAGCAACACCGTGCCTACTGCAAGAAAGTGGAGGAAGTGAAAGCGGTTCAGAAGAAGTGTATGTCAGCGATCGCTCACCAACGCTACTGCATTAAGCTCATCTCTGACAAGCTCAAGAAGTGAGTAATATATGTAGTTGTGCCATCATATGTGGCATGTTATTAGTAGGGATGTTAATCGATTATTGATTATTCGATTATCTAATTTTTTTACCGTTCTCGTTTTCGTTTTCCAAAAATCGATTATCGTAAAAAAAATTGTGTTTTGTCATACATAGAAAGGAAAGTTGGCAAAAAAATCTAAATCTAACCACATTTTAGGCAATACCTTAGCAGTGTGTAATGCTTTGTCAAATTACAAAAGGTAATGCAAGTTCACACTTTCACAGAACGGTCGACATTGTTTGACTTTTAGATGTCACTTGAATACAACTCGTTAACTCTTAATTCCTTATAGCATTACTGTTCTAACGTACGTGCAGAAGTGAACCATCCTATTCATTATGTGGATGACCACAGGCGAAGTGCGTTGATGCTGTTTTTCCTCGATTTAAGTAGAAGATGCTGTAATTGCTTCACTTTTGGTTAGAAAGTCACTGAGTAGTACCAACCAAATGATGATAAATTACCATTTGGTGCTGCGGACTGGCTCATGTGACTGTATTATGAAATTTATGGACCCCTCTTTACTTTTGAGCATGCAGAAGTTGGGTTCATAAAATTTCCTTTCAAGATTGACTCCATGTCAAGTTGTTGCCAGTGGTTCTGTAGCCTAAATTAATTTAATGAAATTTTAGCTGAACATTTCATGGTTTGCCTGTAGCAGCGGAGACTGTAGCCAGGCGTATTGTGAACTACTATACTTATTTACCATTTATCTATTGTAGCCAGCCAATATTGTTGATTTTGTTTTATGTTTGAGTGTCCTGCAGTACATACTGGTGGAGTTGGTAACATTATGTTTTGGTATAGTTAACAGGACCTAACAAGGTGTGGCTGTTTGATGTTTATGTTGAATACCATGCCACCTAATTTAGTGTATGGAATAATTTATAAATGTGACCTGGTATATCAGTCACCTACCGAAACCTATTGATAGCTTTCAGTATACCTGGTAATATTACTACCAAACACCTACCAGACTCACCGTATTAGGTCCACCATATATGAGACTTGAGTAAAGGAGCATTAGAATTTCACTGAATATTAACTGTACATTCAAGTGATGTAAGTGTCTCTGTGCTGCTAGAATTCCTAAACACGAGCGACAGGAAGGACTATCTGATCTGGAGACAAAGATTCTGAAAAGGAAAAGCCAGTTTCGAGAACTGGAGGATGTTTTGCCTCACGAAAATGGGTGAGAAATATTTTATAGTTTTAATTTTGTTGTGTGTTTTTTGTGAAGTTATTTTTTAGTTGTATTTATAGCGTTATGCTCTTTTTTTCTGTTCCAACTACTGCTGTCGACTCTGTTTTAACAGTGTTAGAACACTTGAATTTTTTAGAAGCTCTGTTTGACAGATATTTTAATAAGAAATTAGTTGTTTGCTTGCAGATCTTAGAGGTTGTTCATTTGGATATGTATGTGGATATGTTCAGACTGTACCTGAAAATAGTTCTGGGATCAGTTAACGTATCATTGCTCAGTAAACATGACAAGTATGTTCCGACCGTGTTTCATTTATGAGTTTCGTCAATTCATGTTTATTTTATTTATGATACATTTGCATTCCTTTATTTACTTTATAGTCACTTGATTCGTTTCATTTTTGTCATACATTGATTGGTATACTGAGTGATTTGTTGCTTTGTGAACAGTTTAGTAATTTGAAAATTGCTGCTGCTGTTGTGTAGATTTCGTTACAAAGAAGATTATGAGCTGTTTAAACTGTACGTGACCATTGTCACACTGATACTTGCCTCTGTCATCTGCTTTTTTGTTGACTTCAGGTTTGCCATTGACTATGCTTTAATTATTTAATGTTATATTTACAGAAATAGTCAGTTAATTAATTTTAATTAAAGGATACCGGTAGCCCATAAATGCTTGTATAGTTATACTTTTTTAAGTTTTAAGTAATTAAAAAAGCAATTCATTGTTAATGTAAATATATTCTCATTAAATGACTATTATTTGAGTAGAATGGAATACAGACAGCAAGATTGTCGCAGTAGCATATCCACGAAGCATAGTGTGCTTTCACTCAGCGATTAGAATATTTTCGGAAAGATATAATTTGTTAGCTGTTAATTTTTCAAGTTGTAATTTTGATGATTGTTGGAGAGAAGTTAAGAACTGGAACAGCAGAGCATTGTCAAATTGGCACTGCACAACTGACAACATACCCATATCCACCGCTACCCCTTTGAGAGAAGATAAGGGAGAACAGGGAGATGAGGGGAGGAAAGGGGAAGGGAAAGGATAGACTAGTGAGAGGACATAGATTTGCTATGAGAACAACTTTCTGCCTGCTGATCTGTGGAGATGTGTTATCGGTCGAGTTCATTCTGGAGTGATGCAACGGTCCCAGCTGACTATGCGGTGATGATGACGACAAAGAACATGAGGGAAGGAAAATGAACGGACAAGAGGAGGAGAAGGGAAGAGAGTGGAGGGAGCAAAGAGAGAAAAAAAAACGAGAAAAGTGGAATGAGAATGGCGGGGACATGAGGGGGTGAGAGGAGTGGAAAGGAAAGGGTACTGGAGCAGGGGATTGGAGGAAGAATAAGTATTAAGCAGAATAAGTACTGATATGAGTTTGATGAACTTTGCAGAGTGACTGATGCAATATTCCAGTTCCTGTTGGTCTGGTACTACTGTACGCTCACCATTCGCGAGCACATACTCATTGTCAATGGCTCCAGGTTTGATGGCTGCACTATCAGCTCTTTAGTAGCACAGTATTATGGTGCGTCGGGAAACTAGTATTGTTATTGCGAGGAGTGTCTGTATGTCTGTGTGTTTATGTGCATCTGCGAGCATATTTCAGGAAGCACATGTTATAACAAGAAGCATTTGAAAAATGTTGGGCCCATTCGCCACTGCGAGCCGCCGCACGCCCTAATTTTACATTGCCATTCACCAGGTGTCGCTACTGTTGCACACCGCCCCTGTCGCACGCCGCCTGCGCATCGATGTCCACGACAACGCATGACGGAGGGGACCGCTATGGCCCCATAGAATGGGCCCAATAATAATAATACAGCATTTGTATAGCGCCATGACGTCCTCAGAGGATACAGAGTCGCTGATGACAGAGATGATGACTTAATGTGTGAATTGTTCTGTGCTGTATCACTTAACTTGGCGGCTTGGTGTAGCGGAAGCGTCATTTGTCGTACTAATGAAGTTACTTTACATTGAGCCCGGTTAGTACTGGGATTGGTGACGCATCTTCTGACTGGTATATCACCTCAGTATGTAACCTAGCCTGCTATTTTAAGACAGCCTTGCATCTCTACAGCGTTACTCAGTTGAGTACCAGCTTTAGTTGGACAGGGTGTAGGCGGGAATGTCACCTCTACCGGGTGGCAGTTAACACTGATTCTATGAGGCACACAAGCTCTCGTAGTGGTGCAAACTACTATACTTAGTTACCATTTACCTATTGTATACGGAAGTTGTGCTCAGTGACCTACACGCACACATGTTTGCGCAGCTTTTACAGTAACACAGTTGATGATTGGTTTAGGTCTACATTCCGACTAAGGCTGTGGGTAAATAGCTACAATTTGTTGAGCAGTATCCAGATCTTGGAGGCTTAAGCTGCTGCTAACAAATCAACATTCTCTTGCCTTCAGTCATGTAAGACTGTCGTTTTGGCGTTAGGGGAATGATTTGGCCTGTAAAAATTGAGTGTTGAGTGTGCTGGGATGAATATCTGTCTAGAGTGAAGTAAAAATGATGTGCATATAGCCCACCGTACGATACAGTACGATGTTAAGAGATTAACGTGTGCTCAGAAACTGACAGGAGCCAACTCACATGGGACTAAAAACAACAAGAGGGCCTAGCAGTGGCTAGCATAGCGCGAGATGTTGTAGTTGAGATGACCCCTCACCGCGACGACAATGTGTGGTAAATTTGGATCGGAATTTGAAACCTAAATTAGCTATAATGCACCAATTCACTTCCGTCACAGACAGACAGACGGACACTAACATCGTAGCATAAGCGCGAGGTGTATATATTACATCTCGAGCACGCTAAAAACTGACAGGGAAAAAAAGAAACTGAAAACTTTGCTTCAATAACCGAACCGTGATTTTAATTCAGCATGATATACGTTTCTGATGATGACTTGCACAGTTTGCCATGGAAAAGAGGCCACTAAACAGGTGCTTGTCTGTCTGCGTGTGTGTATGAAGAATCAAAGGCTGGTGGGTCATTCATCATTTCATATCGACTGTTTGTGCCGGTATTCTCCTGATATGGTGAGTGATAGTAAACAACACATTTTGTGGACATTAACAAACTGTGTAAAGTCACATTTGTTTTTAAATAGATTTTTTATACCTGGTTGGTTTTTTGTGTGCATGTATAGGATTGAGTACAGAAGTGCAGTGGTCGATCCAGGAATAGATGATTTTCCACTGACATGGAAATACCATGCATAAGACATCACTGTACCCGAGTCACGTGGCCAACAAGCCCATCGGGCTTAATTAGTCAGACAGAAACGCAAGAACTTCTTAAGATATCCGAAAACTCATAGTTAATCATAGGAGTATTAGGTGATGGAACTGTTTCACGTTTTATTAAAAAAATCACAATAACAA
>Ga0209782_1002077_pt1 | contig 10974 bp, 8 predicted proteins | sample WorMetmaBAHAMAS1_FD_187390 | JGI IMG/M metagenome (GOLD analysis project Ga0209782, IMG submission 187390) | Marine gutless worms symbiont microbial communities from Max Planck institute for Marine Microbiology, Germany - Inanidrilus... | ecosystem: Host-associated > Annelida > Digestive system >...
GCGTTGTCGTTGTCGTCGTCGTCGTTGTGGACATCGATGCGCAGGCGGCGTGCGACAGTAGCGACACCTGGTGAATGGCAATGTAGCGGCTCGCAGTGGCGAATGGGCCCAACATTTTCTCAAATGCTTCTTGTTTTGTAAACGTGTACACGATTGCTTATCGTGTACTGTACACGTTTACACGTGTACACGCGCGCATCCCTAACGGACATCTCTCGAGGATCCTCGCGAGGAAAAGCGCGCGTGTCGTACAAGTCAGCGGGCAAGTCGGCGAGGATGAACGCGTCGGTCCCGTGGAATTCCAGCTTAAAGGCATAGACATGAATAAAGGCCGGTTTCCAGCGTAACGCAACGCACACATTCAGCTTATGCACTTTGGTTGCGTTACGCTGGAAACCGGCCTTAACTGTAAGCTTGATAAACTCGAACAAGATCGACCTAGCACTGGCTAGCATGGCGCGAGATGATCCATCCGCAAGCAGCACGGCCGCCGTGCTGCTTGGCCGCAGTTCGCGGTAAAGTGGGATCGGAATTTGAATTAGCTAGGCGATTCCCTACTCACGGCCCATGGCCCACTCTTAAGAGTGGGCCATGGGCCGTGAGTAGGGAATTAATTGCCACCAGGTTCGGGTTGTTCCCACTCTATCTCGGTGGTGAATTGCCGATGTGGGTCTCCACGTCGTGCGTGCGGTGTGGTGCCGTGCAACTGAGTAAGTAAATGACTACGAACAACGCATCGAGAGTCCGCAGGTCAAGTCTGCCTTTATTTGTCGCCAAGACTGATCTTTTCCTTCGCGACAGCAGGCTCAAGTCTCATTCTCACACGCACTCGCTCACTCACACTTTGCAGAGATCTCACACACAAGCTGGTAGCTCGACTCGCTGACGTCCGAGTCCAGCAACGAGGCGAGCGATACCGAACCTGGTCAGCATCCTGCATCCGTGTCATCTCGCGAGGGTGCATCCGCCACCAGGTCCAATTGACATGGGCAAGGGCAAGGGCGTCGATCTAATAGGATTATTGGGGGGACATAAAATAAGACTCGGGTCTGGGGGATGGAAGTCCTCCAGCAGGGTCCAGGGGCAGAGCCCCATTAGAGGGTCTGGGAGACTTATCGTCCCCCAGAAGCTGAAGCTTTTGTGAAACTACAATATTTGCATTAAAATACAACAAACATGAAACAACTACAGTTGTTGTGATTGATTGATTGATTGCGTTGCGGTACTGGATAAAATAAACCTAGCCTAAACGAAATCAATTCTAAAATACCCCCCTTCATAAATATTGGGGGTACGTCCCCCGTCCCATAAGGATCGACGCCCCTGGGCATGAGGCAGTATGGGCTAGATGACCGGACTTCCTACGTCCCAGCATCGCTTCAGCTGGATAAAAATTGTGCCCGTGAGCTCGGGATCGTCCCCCTTAGGCCCTTACATAAGTGTTTCATTAGTATTCGCTAAGGGGTGACAACTGGGGGCGACACTATGATGTTGAGCGCCGTGAGCGGGCTATACGCTATAGGCTTCGCCATGCATTTCTAGTTAGCTTTAAAATATGTCATTTGGTGGCCACAATTTTAATGATTTCCTGATAATCGACTTTAGTCTGTATAGTTCCCCCACCTGAATTAAACTGCACAACACAGTGGAATGCAGCTAGTTTCCAATCGAACTCCTACTTTGACACCTGACGACAGGCAAGAGCGCCGGACGATACCGGTATGTAGCCTACGAGACACAAGTTCAACAAGCATATTGTGATGTAAGAGATGGGTCTTAAGCTGGTGTTTGAATGAAGATATGGGCCTAGCGACAGTTCTGGCACTAGGAGGTCTAGTACTGGTGGTATAGACAGTTCCTGGTTCTGGGATGCCATACACAGCAAAGCTGCACTGGCCAGTCGATAAATGAGATTATTATAGTTCTTATAGCATTATGGTTGAGCACTGAGGGTTAATACTTGTGGTCCCGTCCTGGTCAGACCCCATCTATAGAGGTCGAGCATGTTGAAGAGCTAAGCTAGAGCCAGTGGCCACTACCGCCAACCTAATGCTAACCCTGAAGGTCTCGAGCGAGGTCCACCATCTGCAGGCGAGGGCATGGGCTGTTTGGTTCAAGTTCAAGGAAAGCAGTGCTTTCTTTTGGTGGTTCTGGGGACACCTTCGACGCAAATGGCAAAGATGAAAGTACTGCTCAGCCAGTACCAGAATCTAAGATCCTTTACGTGAAAGCATGAGATTTCGCAACTGAGCTGGACAGAGCTTCCTGAAGCTGCCCTTGTTTGCTCGGTAATTGGAGCCTGCATGAACGTGTGGCTACGACCCATAAAATATTGACATCATCCCACCGCGGACGATGTAGAAGTGTGAACATTTATTACATATATAACTTTAGAACATTAATTTTTACTTACATTTCAATGATTTTCTTTGTGAGCGAATGCTTGCATTTTCAGTCTGCTACAACATCTATTGCAGTGCTGTTGTGGGGTTGTGGCAGCCAAACAATCCTGGCTTTAGCGTGGCAATAAATGACAGTCACTGTTATTCATTTATTTTAAATTTAAACTTACACTTGCAAGATGTGCACAACTGCACAAAAGTAACTATAGTATTCTTAGGCCTATTCAATTATAAAAGAATAAAAGTGATACACAAAGGCAAATTATGTCCAAAACTAAAAATGACAAATATATTTAATTTTAAATATCACTTTAAACATTACTGTTCAATCACAGAAATACAAGTGCATGTACTCACTGAGAAAATTATCTTATATTATACACATTCGACTATTGGCTAGTGTTACTGGTTTAATGATTTCGCTACATTATTGCACTTTGGCGCATTGCTTATAATTGCCTTTGACAAAATGATCTAACATCGTGCGAACGTCTTAGTCTTGAGGCGCAGTCTTTGTCTTAACCAAAAAGTCTTGTTGACATCTCTGATACACTAAGTGGTAGTATCTTGGAAGTGATGCTAGACAAAGATGTAACAACAGGCCACTAACAGGAAGTGATATACGGCCTATCTAATAGCAGTAATTTGTGACGACCTTGGGAGTACTTCAGGATCATTCATCCATTGCAACCTTTTTCAAATGTGATGTTTCGTAGTCGCAAGATTTCTAATGACAAGCACATTGCATGGTCCCTGTGCAATGGCAGAGCTTCTTCTCAATGATACTTTTTAACAAAATGTACATAAAACTGTAGCAGTAAAGTATGACAATCGATCATCAACTTAACCGATTCAATGGCTACGTTTATACAAAGTCAATCACATAAGCATGTCTATGTTGAGTAAATCACACCATCAGCCAAACATCGACTCGTGAAGGCTGTCAATTTCAAACTGACGTTGTTTGGCTCGAGCCTGCAGCGTCACACACAGTGCAAACCTGGAGTAGCCTCTTACAAACTAGAATTGCACTCATGTGGTTCTTACCTGTGTCACACCCTGAAATAAATTCATGCATTCATAAATACGTGCACGAATTCAGTTCGGCACATAACAGACTTGATGAATTTATAATGCCCATTGTTTTGTCATTGTACCAGAATGTTTATCAGCATAAACTAACCAACTAACTGCTGTTTCTGGATGAACCTGAGTCAGCCAGTTCCCGTGCATCAGTATTCTTCCTCTACAAGACTACTGGGGATTAACAGAACATGATTTTTAAAGGCCTAATCTTCTTCCTGGTTGAAAATACAAAGCGCTGACCCCAACAATTGGCCTGATTTCATCCTTTATCAATGCACCACTGTCTCCTTATGAAAGGGTGCTGCTCCACTAATGTAGTCTGTCTGAGACCAGTACCAGCACGAACTAAGAATTAACAAATTTCAACTAAAATCAAGTGCATTTACGTATTAAAATACCCCAAAATCTCAAACTACTTCAGGTTACAATGCCCAGCCCTTACAAAATTTCATGAAAATTAACTCACAATCTTTTTTTACTTTTCCCAGTAATCTTGCTGGTACAATGACACAACAATGGGCATTATAAATTCATCAAGTCTGTTTCAATGGTCATTTAATTTACAGTTTACCAGGCCATTTACACAGTGGTGTAGTGGTAAATTTTTGTTTGAGGAAGTGCCTCTGGTTGGACAATATATCAATGCATACAGGAGAACTCTAGCATGCTCTAGTGTGAATTTTCTTAACTTGCATGTGGCTAGTAAAACTCTGCTCCTACCTAATAAGGATAATCCTCCAGTTCTTACCTGGGAGTTCTAGCTATCACATGTTGACCTGTGTAGTGGTGGTTAAACATAAAATGTATGCAACCTCATCTGTTGCACATTCACTAACAATCTTTACAAAACTTGGTATATGTCTCTTACATAATCAACTAAAGAATATGCCACTTTTAATTCTCTAAACATCAAACCTTTTGTTTTCTATATTCTTCATAGTCAGCATCATCAGTTGGAAGTTCGTGTCGACATAACGGACATGAATTTGTCTAAATACAAAAACACAGTATTCATGCAATATACAACTGTACCGGTATGCCAAAATAAAAAAAAATATGTAAAACCACTATTTAACATCAATAAGTTATTCTGTCATTAAAAATCTCCAATATAATTTCTTTCCAACAAATTATGGAGTTCTGGAGTTCTGTAACAGCATAAAAATATAGAACGACTTAGTGAAAGTGCAGATGTAAAGTACAGCACCTTCTCAAGCCATGGCAAAATACAGCGTGGGTGGAACAGATGACAGCACGGCAGTTCTTTCATGTCTTCACCTTCACTGAACTCGACCAGACAAATCATACACTTGAGGCCATGAGCTGGTAGCAGCACAAAAAGTATCACACGGATGTAGACGACAAAAACAACACCTTTATTTGCAGCAGTCACTCGGAAGACTAATCAAACACACTTAATAAAAAACTTCTATAAAGTATATGTGGACTAACCTGTATGAGCCGGTGGGGTCCAGGGACTGAACCATGTTTATGGTTATGAAGGGTTAACAGGTTAAGCCCCTAGTAAACTGGCTCTTGCAGTGGAGTCAGAATAGTTCTATGCTAGCATAGTATATGCTATGGTCTCGAGTCTGTGTGTCTGTCAGAAGCCAGTACTCGATTGAAATGGCTGCATGGATCAAGCTGATTTATAGCCGGAGTCTTCCCTCGGTTTATCCTGTACTGTGTTATAAGGAAATTCTCATATCTCCAAAATAAGGGTACTGTCTATCATACGTAGCTACATGTATAGTATTAAATGTTGTGTCAACATTGAAGGACTTCTAAAGGCCACAGGCAGTAACATATTACGCTGGAAAAGTGGTAATATCTTAGAAATGGTGGAAGACTGTAACATAAATATGAACAGAATATTCAATAGGATATCTGTTCAAAAGATGTTATCTGATAGGCTAAAAGTAAGAGGCTCATCAAATAAGATCTTTTTTGGTGACCTTCAGTGTCTTTCAAGATCATTCACTTATTGCAAGCTTTTTTGCATGCAACTTCTGTACACCTGTGCAGCAGTTGACACTTCAGTTGATAAAGAGCATCATTCAATAAGCTGGTTCCTCATACAGTACTTGACACACGAACTGTTCACAATAGCTAGGTTTCTTGAATAAATTAGAGACACTGGTTAAAATGTTAATGTTATCATTTTGCAGATACAAAGTAAATTGAAATAAAAGCATTAAAATAGATCTAAAACGTGGCAAAAAACAACCTTACCTTCCTGCACAGCAGAAGTCTTCACAGTTGGTAAATCTTTAACAACTTGCTTTGCTGCTGGAGGAGGGTGTCCATCTGTGAAAATGCTGTAACATAAACAGCTTTTTTCTGTATATAAAACTGGTAAAATTAATACATGCACTGCAAGAACAGTATGTGAATGAGTCACAACTTCCAAATCACTAACAGAGTCAAAATATGATCATAAATTTTCATTCTCAAATATTGTGTGGCTAAAAAGGTAACTGTGGCTCTGGCATTGAAACATGATAATTAATCATTTGCTATTTGCGGATGATGCCGTAGTTTTTGCCCCATCTGCTAAAGGTCTGCAACAGCTACTCGATCTTTGCTCCAACCTTGCAATATCTCATAATGTGGTATTTAATGCTAGTAAATCCCAGTGCCTTATAGTTAATTCTAAATATGTTTTGATTAGTCATCCATCATTTCATCTTAGTGGAGTATCATTGCCATATACTGATTGTTACAAATACTTGGGTCAACTTATCAACTCTAGTTTATCGGATGATGCTGATATTATGAGACAGACAAGATCTCTGTATGCTAGATCCAATCTGATTATTCGTAAATTTACATCTGCATCATTGAGTACAAAGACTATGTTATTTAATGCATTTTGTACACCTATATATGGTTGTGCACTTTGGTGTTCGATGTATCAGTACTCCTATCGTAAATTGAATATTGCATATAATGATGCCTTTAGACAGCTATTGCAAGAACCTAGATGGTGCAGTGCACCTCAACTTTTTGTGAACAATAATGTGTCTTCATTTGCTGCTACTATTCGTAAATTGGTGTATTCTTTGTGGCGATCCTTGAATGCGTCGAACAATGATCTCGTTAGTACTGCATTACGCTCTGATCTTCTCGTTAGATCCCCTGTTTTTAGAAGGTGGCATAACATTCTCTTTTAACTTTTAGTTTTTATCTGCTATGTTATTTTTTCCATTGTATATTACTGCATGGGCATGAGATGCTATTGAATGTGAATAATAATAATAAAAAACTATGCCTTATACGCTCGGTGGTTTAACCATGTGCTGGCTCAAAGGCCTAAGGAACAGAGACAGGCACCAACTATGCCTACGCTCTGGTAAGCGGCACACATCGTACTTCAGTTTCATGCAGTGCAGCAGGCAACTTGTACAATTATCATATTATATTTTATAGGTTGCAAAAAAGGCTGCTGCATCCTGCAACAATATTGACATCATATTTTGCATACGAACTGCAAGAACAGTGACTGAGTAACAAGCAACACTAGATAAAGCTATTATAAATAAGTAAACATTCACTTCTTACTTGTGAAACTCCAAGTCAATGTCAGTAGCATAACCACCATCTATCAGTAGCCTGTTACCACAAATCAGACATTTTTTGCAAGTGCCATTTTCAAAGTATTATAAACAAATATTAGCACTAATTTTTATGAGCATCACATTCATGCAGTAAACATGTGACTTACTAATCACTTTCAGTCATTGTACACGTAATCGTCATAAACATTTCCAAAACTAAATTCAGTTTAACAGAGTCCAGCTGCAAACTAATAAAAAAATAAAAGACGATACAAAATTGTTAAGGTGTCACTAGAAACAGCACAGCACCCATGTGCAATATACAGTAGACTTAATTTTTATTCAACTGGCTATTTTCAGAGATGCTGGTTTGTCCTGGATGGGTCTTTCAAAAGAAAATCTTTTAGATAGGTAACAAGTAAGTAAGTAAGTAGGTTCTTTAATTAAAACATATGACATACGCACATGCATACAATATAATGGAATAATAAAAAAAACACAAAGTATATGACTAGGCCTATGAACAAAGTTAATAAATGTCACGAAATAACATCCTGTAAACAAAATTTTGTTTGACAACAGCATTGACATTTGAGGGCAATACCAGGTTATGTGACATCGGACTGTGTTGTGAAATAAGAGCGGGGCCGAGATGGTAGGGAATGTCGGCCTCGTCTGGCACGTTGAAGGATTTAAAACAAATCCGGCAAGCAGCCATGAGTTGAATAATACGTTTATGTTGATGTTGTATATCTGACCTGTAGGCAAACAGCTGTACCGAGTCTGCTGAGTATTCTACGTCAGTCCGATGTCGCCATTGACGATGTGCAGCCGGTGTTTAATGCCATCGTTCGACTCTCTAATGATGCAGGTGTGAATTGTACTTAATTATCGATCGCGTAGCACGGGAGATAATACGTTTGGTAGCATCCGTGTGTGTGTGTGTGTGTGTGTGTCCGTCCGTTTCTCTGTGGGCGCTCTCCTGTTTGAACTGTTTGATCTATGACCTTGATTTTTGGCATGAGGGTCGACCTTGACCTTGGCTATCCTGTGATTGTAGGTCAAGGTGAGAGGTCAAGGTTAAATAGTGAAAATTGTGTGTTTGTTTATGCTCTCCCGTTTGAACCAGTGGTGCGGACCAGGTCATTGATATGTTGATGTGGTATTGTTTTCAGAAAGTATCATACGACTGCAGCTGATGCGACAGATGCATGAGGTTGCCCTGAACTGTAGCGAAAGACTCGGCCGTTTTCAGTCTGCCATCTACATATGGATATTACCGGTGGTTATCAAACTGCTGTGCGACTGCAACGGCGAGGTAAACGTGTTGTACACCATGTTTAAAATAACGATCCAATTGATGATTTTATTTTTTTTTAACTTTTGAAACTTGAGACCGATTTTCAGAATTTGAATGTATTGGACATGCTGTAAATGGGGTCTGACTTAATGAAGATTTTATCATTGTGACTGACTGTGCATGCATTATAAATGCTACTGTTGTATTGTATTGTTGTGTAGGATCACATTTTAGCCTGGAGTAAACTTTTTTTGAACAGCAATTTTTGTTTCTGAGGTTTATTGGGCCCATTCCATGAAGCCATAGCGGTCCCCTCTGTCACGTGTTGTCGTTGTCATTGTCGTGGACATCGATGCGCAGGCGGCGTGCGACAGTACCGCTAGCGACATCTGGTGAATTGGCGTGAGGCGGCTCGTTGTGGCGAATCGGCCCAACATTTTTCAAATGCTTCTTGTTGTATTTTTTGGCTATTTTACCTAGTTTTCTCAGATCGGCTGGGAAGAACGGTTACAAAATGTCCTTTAACCAAGTTCCATTTTTCCACGCATTTCTGATTTCCAGTTTGTAAATGGGCAATTACTTCAGTAACTGCACCTACTTTTGCCGTCTCTGATTGGCTGTTGGTGTGTGCAGTGATATTCACATGATCCAATTACCATAGCAAGTTCGTAAACAAAAATTTTCGGTGCAGTGACGCATCATCTTGCCGTCAAGTATAATGTTGCACTATAAATTACCAGTGCTTCACAGACTTTTAATCACAAAATAACCTTTTCATACTTTGCCACACGTTCACTTTGCTCAAATTCATCTTCGTAGAAGACAAAAAAGCAAAATCTCTGCAGATCCGTTATTGTTAAAGATCCATTAACGAGTTAATTAGCCAAAAATGGGCAATTAAGTTAATGAATGATTTAACTGACGATCCGCCATTAACTGCGTGTGGAGAAATGACATTTGAGTTAGTCGATCATTATCTGCTGGTTATAATGGAGGATTCAGTTAATGGAAGATTAATTTGCGGTGGAAAAACTGGACCTAAACGTTTACTCAATAAATCTCTTTGGTGTATTTTGCTCAGTTGTATTTTGTAGTAAAAAATGTCGATAATAACTTGAGCGATGTTGTTGTATCTCATGTACTTAATGCACTTGTTTGTTTAAGTTGTTTTCCTCCGTTGTTTGGGTAATGGGAAAGGCATTCAACCTGTAAGAAACCAATCTTTTGAAAAAAAGGGAGAAAGAAAAAAGTTGAAGGGCCATCCCACCTGGGAAACGGAACCACTGTGAGTGAAGTAAATAAGTAAGAAGATCTATATAGCGCAGTTATCGTCAAGAGCCTCCAACACACTGAATGCACTAGTATCGAGCAAACAAATACATTTTAAGTAAACATCTGAAACGGTCTGCGCCAATTATTGGGTCCTGGCTGAAGTATGAGCGAGAGTTTAAGACCTTGGTATTTGTTATGAAGTATTTATTCTGCGAAGCTATTTGTCAGCACTTAACGTTAGTCTAATTTGCTTATGATTAATGTAACACTGGTAACTTTGAGTTCCTTTTGTTAACTAATCTGTTGTTAATTCGACTGATCGTTATAGGTGCGTAAAGCGAGCCAAGAAGCGTTGCTGCAGATTATGAGCAATAAATGTGTAACAGAAGGTAATTGATTCACTGTGTTAGATAAAATGATACGATATAACATATATCATATTATATTATAGCAGAATTTATAGTGAAAAATAAAGAACATAGGTTCATTACAAAAGTCCAAGATGTTTGGTAAAACATGAAGCAAAATTGTCAATAGATATTAAAAGCGATGCTAAAATAGTGAGATTTCAACAGTGTTTTTGAAACCTTACAGGATTAGCCACGGTTCGGATATTGTTGGGCAGTGCGTTCCAGCCAGCAGGACTGGCATGGGAAAATTCACGCTGTCGAATCTCGAAAAACTGGAATTGTCAAGGGATTGACCATATCGTAAGACAAATTTCAGGGAAGAGTTAGCGAAAAAAATTGTTAAGAGAAAACTGTTTCTTGCTGACTTCAAGTTTGAGTGTTTACACCACTGTTGGGGATCACCTTTATTGCGTTTTTTTAAGGATTTGCTGTTTGTGATCATTTGTTTGGCATTTTCGTGATCTATCACTGAAGAGTCTTGCAACTGAAGCAGTTATTGATGTACAGCTAGATGACTGCATATTCATTTACCAGAAATGTCCGACGGCCGTAACTGGTGCGATGGTGAAGTACGTTGTTGTTGTTGTTTTTGTGGCTGTCATTGTGTGATCACTGATGTTTGTGGCAGACTATATAGAGTCTGGTATTGTGCCAGCAGCAGTTCAGATGCTAGATCAAGATAGTCCCGATGAATTCCGAGCCGAAGGAATCATGGTATTCCATGTGATTTTTAATTTCTTTTTGAACACTGTGCAGTTTTTTACAGCCCGCATAGTGATGATGTATAGGTTTTGCCTTGTGTGTGTGTCTATGTCTGTCCGGGTGCCAAAAACTGACAATTTCATCACTACATCACATTTTGCATTCACATGGGGGGGTTGGACCCATTCAGGCATGTCAATCTGTCCGTTTGTCCATTCGCATTTGTGCTTCCGGGCCCTGGTGTC
>Ga0209782_1002078_pt1 | contig 10972 bp, 7 predicted proteins | sample WorMetmaBAHAMAS1_FD_187390 | JGI IMG/M metagenome (GOLD analysis project Ga0209782, IMG submission 187390) | Marine gutless worms symbiont microbial communities from Max Planck institute for Marine Microbiology, Germany - Inanidrilus... | ecosystem: Host-associated > Annelida > Digestive system >...
ACTTTAGACCATGTGTTGAGAGCTAACGCGCCTCTCGCACATTGCTGGGAGGAGGCGTGACCGTATACCGCTTGGTATTCTAGTTAGAATCAATTATTTTGTGTGAATGCCAGCACAACGACGGAGCCGATCGACACTGACAAGATGGCGTTGGAGTTTGTCAATCAGTTTCCACAGCAAGCGTTCACCGTCGGTCAAGAGCTTGTCTTCAGTTTCATGGAGAAGAAAGTTCTCAGCGTTGTCGTTCGTGAGCTGGAAGGTTTGTAGCGGTACAGCGACCGTCACTTGGCATCAGTTTGCAGCCCCGATATACTGTATCAAATAAGATGTCTTGTTGGAGGGTTTGCATTATTCAATGAGTTTGTTTCTGTCTAATGCTGTGACCATTTTTTGATTTTATCCTTGACTGGACATCAGCAAATGTCGCTGTTTTAGCCATTTTTGTATGACAAAATGTTGGTTTTTGTAGCAATGGACATTACCGGAGGTGGAAAGGGAAAGAAGGTATGTGTCGTGTTTTTGTCAGCAAATGCCTGTTACGTATGCTATGAACGTAGATGTACTGTTAATGTTGTGTTACATTTTACATGCACTAACCTCATCTGCAGTTGTAAACGACATTCGTTTATTAATATGCCGGTCGTTATTTTTACGTATGTATTTGCTGTTTTTTGTATAACTGTTGTTTTGCCAGTATGATTTAACTAGTTGTGCTATTTTAGCATTTTTGCTTCTGTCTGACTTGCACGCCCCACATGTGTACGAAAAGCCTGTTTTGTTTTCAGGCCAAATGCCATACTACTTGATCAGACCTGGGTTTAGTTTTTGGCATTTATTCTGTGGTATGGTGTCTAAATGACTGGCTGGAGGAACAAATAGTCCCATTCTTGAAGACCTAACAGGGTGTGGCTGATAGATGTTTGGTATGTAAACATGGTAGTCACATAACAGGTATACCAAAATCTACCACAATCAGACTACGGTAGGTTCTGGCATGACAAGTTAATCAACTAACAGCAACCGCAACCTACTAGCAGTACCTCGTCATGGCTTAACAGCTATGGCGGTCGGGCTTTTGCAGTCGCTGGCCCAACGGTCTGGAACAGTCTCCCGGATTTCATCAGGGACCCGTCAATCAGCACTGACTCTTTCAGACGTTTGCTGAAGACGTATCTGTTTGCACGATACTAGTGCATGTAGCGCATTAGAGGTTGATAACTTTATGCGCTATATAAATCTACTTACTTACTTAACAGCCATGCCCCGGTAGGACCTGGTAGGCCTCCAACAACAAACATAATGTCTGAAAAATGACCTATTTTTGTTCTTTTTCTGCAGTTAATTGTTATTAGTTTACTGTATTTGCTATTTTTATTTAATCATTATGGTTGATTTCATTCAGCAGTATTATTATTATTATTATGCATGAATATTATTTAGGTGTCGTTAAGTCCAAAAGAACTGCTAGAGCACCTTACAAGATTAAAATAAATATGTCCTGCGGTGTAGGCTAAACAGTGCTGGGCCTATAGGATCAGTTAGTGAACGAGCGACTGAAAAGCATGGTCTTCAGTCGCCGTTTGAAAACTGGCAGTGACGGCGCTGCAGTTGACAGTAATTAGTACTATTGTCAGCCAGCCATGGTGTGTGTGTGTGTGTTACATCATAGGTACAGATTGGTGTGACGACGGGAAACACAGCGCTGTGCTTTGAGAAGGCTAGCAATTCTCCCATCAACCTTGTCGGCAAAAGCAAAGGGTGAGCATTTTCGTATACTCCTGCAGTTAATTTTTTTAATGTTCTGCATTTTGTGGGCAGGTTAGTGGTTAATTGAAGACGCTGTTGGTTGGTTGGCAGGAAGGGCATCTGACCTGTAATAACTATGTGGTCGGATGCTGGCATGGTTATCTGTCTGGAGTGAGGTGCGGACGTGTATATGGTTCAACTAATGCTGCAGCCACTCACTGTCTCTTGCTTCAGTAAAATTTTGATTGACTTTACCTGTCTCTACCGGCCCACCTGGGCAGTCCGAGTAAAAGGGCCAATAAATGGGTGTTGTTATTGTCGTTGTTGAGAATGAGTTACTAGTTGTGAAAAATATCCACATAGCGGAGAAGTTGGGCCATTATAGAATATTGTTATGATTGTTGTGATAATGAGTGCATTTTATCACTGAATAGTGACTGCTCAGAACTGCATCTCAGTCATTAGCAGCAGTGCGAGACTGGTGTGGAATTGTTTTGCTGCTGTAGTTCTACTCACTTTTGGTTAAGCTGTAACAGGCATTCATTTTTGTCTACTGCCGACTGAAGACTGAGCTGATTGTCAGGTCGTTCGGCAGTGCGCGTCACCAGCCATAACTACAGCGAAAAGACAGTGACACTACAGCGGCCCTGAAGTTCTTCTGGACTTGCGTTGCTCTGAAACTCGTGGATGATGATGATGATGATGATGATGATGATACTGCCGACTGTCTCACCGGCGAGAAACATTCGTGTGCAACAACGGACATCTTAGCCACAACGGAATTTGATGCTGTGGATGGTGATGTTGGTTGATACCACATCCACGATGCGTTAGGCATTTTGCCGTCATATCTTGTCATTATGTGGCTTCTTCAAGGATGGACGTTGCCATTCCTACGAGTGTGCAACCTGTCGATTTTGTGCTTGATGATAGACGGTTGCCAGACCGATATTATGTGGATAGAGACCAGATTCAACCATCTTGAGCCAGGTCTGATGTGGTTATCCTGATTGCCGGTTCCGGTGTCTGTATATCATCATCATCATCATCATCATCCACGAGTTTCAGAGCGACGCAAGTCCAGAAGAACTTCAGGGCCGCTTTAGTGTCACTGTCTTTTCGCTGTGGTTATGGCCGGTGACACGCACTGCCGAACGACCTGTCAAACAGCTCAGTCTTCAGAGCGCGCCTAAAACTGTGGACAGTCGGCAGAGACGTGATCGTGACGTGAAAGGTTCTTTCCAGGCAGTAGGAGAAGAGAACTGAGTAGAACCAGTATGCCATCTATCTAGGTTCGCATGGAAAGCGGCTGCTAATGTAGAGTTGGTGTTTGTTACGTGTGCAGGAAGCAGGCGTTTCAGTCGATCATCAACCCCGACTGGAACTTTGACAAGATGGGCATCGGCGGCCTCGACAACCAGTTCTCGGCAATATTTAGACGAGCGTTCGCCTCGCGCGTCTTCCCTCCTGAAGTAGTAGAACAGCTAGGTACTGTGAAGACGTTGCATTTTTTCCTGATTTCATTCATTGTATTTATTTTGTTGGTACCGTTTCACCTTAAAAATAGCCAATGAATGGGTGTGTGTGTATGTGTGTGGTTATGATAGTGAATTTATACTTGACTGACTGAGTTAAGTGTATACATCCCACTCGACACAAAATAGATGATTGTAGAGACACTTTTCCCAGCCAGTCTCGTGGCTAGTAGTGCAGAATGTGCATTTATAACTACGAAGCGACAGCGTCTATCAGTTGTTAATTTAGAAGGCTGTTTTTTGTCATGTCTCGGTGGTGTCTGATGTGAAGGTATGAAGCATTGTCGTGGTATCCTGCTGTTCGGCCCGCCGGGCACCGGCAAAACTCTGATGGCTCGGCAGATTGGCAAGATGTTGAACGCCCGCGAGCCCAAGATCGTTAATGGCCCACAGGTCTTAGACAAATACGTCGGCGAGTCGGAGGCGAACATTCGCAAGCTGTTTGCTGAGGCTGAAGAGGAAGAGAAGCGTGTACGTCACTGACTCTGTTTCATGTCGATTTTAATTTTGGTGCATGCATACACGCTTTGTTTATTGCTGTTTATGTTTGGGTTCATTTTCGGTAAAAAGAACTGGAGTGAGTTTTTACGGGTGACTGTGTTTTCGTTATCATTTGTTTAAAACGTCGTTATGTCACCCATAAACCGATACCTATTGTGATAATCACCGTGTGTTAATTTCTGTAATATTGGAATTCAGTGATGCTGTACTGTGAGCAGATGGGAATGAACAGCGGCCTGCACATCATCATATTTGATGAGATCGATGCAATCTGCAAGGCACGAGGCTCGGTCGCCGGCAGCACGGCGGTCCATGACACGGTTGTCAATCAGCTGCTGTCTAAGATCGACGGCGTCGACCAACTCAACAACATACTTGTCATCGGTCAGTTGGCTGTTGCTCTGCCGCCGTCGTATCAACTGTCTTGGCTTTTTTGTACTTTTTACTCACTCTGTCTCTATCGTATGTCGAGTTTTTTTAGTCTGCATCGCGTCCACTTAGTGCCAGGATATATGCAGATTTCACCACAGATGTCTACATGTGTGATTTGTCTGTCTTGTCTGTCTGTCACGACCACGGGCCCGGCAAAAATGTCCAAAACAATAAGCCAAATGCACACTGCAAAGGGTCGGAGGTCACAGCTGGCGTAGTAACCATGGTAACCAGCAGTGCTTATGACAATGAGTGGGCTGTGCTGTGAGGCTGCGGGGATCCGTGACCTTTGACCCAGCCCAGCATGCACGGCCGCCTGCTGTGAGATGTGCAGTCTGCTTATTGGGATACCATTTGGGGGCAGACTGGTGTAATAATAATAATACAACGATAATTTCTAACACGCCGTAACATAGCAAAGCTATTACAAAGACGTGCACGCTCTCAACAGAAATATTAGTTAGCCGGTGTATGAAGTGAATAAAAATGTTTTCAGTGCAGCCTTAAACGAATCAACTGTCTGACAGTTGCACAGCCAGTCCGGCAGTTCATTCCATGCCTTAGGAGCCGCGACGGAAAACGATCGTTATCCAAAGTCCCAAGGGACCATATATTACATGGGGGTGCAAATACAGTTGAACGATCATAGCTCAGCGACGATGCAGGCTGCACTGCAGTTACTGCAGCAACTTGTTGTGATCTGTTGTCGTCTATTGTCAGTACATTTTCCTTCTGATGTCAGTGACGACATTTACTTAATGCTGGACAGAAGAGCGTGGTTAACTGATTGCACTGTGATGTTTGTAGGAATGACAAACAGAAAGGACATGATTGACGATGCGTTGATGAGACCCGGAAGACTGGAAGTACAGATGGAAATCGGTCTGTTACAGACACCAGTAAACTGCAGTTTTATTCTCTCTATAGTGTGTGTTTTGTGTTTTAGATTTAAGACAGGCACAGTTATGTTCTAATGACTCGGGTCCATAAAATTGTCCGTGAATGTATCATGGTGTAAATAAATATGTCTGTTTCAATTTTTTTTACCTTTAAAGCATTTCGAGGTTTAATACGATTGAAATCATGTTGTGTGTAAATAATTGTATTTCTGTGGTCGTTTCAGGGCTGCCAGATGAAAACGGCCGCTCGCAGATCCTGCGAATCCACACGGCGCGCATGAAAGAACACGGCAAACTGGCATCAGACGTTGACATAAGTGAGCTCGCGGCGTCGACCAAGAACTTTAGCGGTGCCGAGATTGAAGGTCTCGTCCGTGCAGCCACATCCACCGCCATGAACCAGCTTGTCAAGGTTCGACCTAAACGCTGGCAGTTTACGTATTATAAACTACATTGCGGATGTATTTGTTCGGGTGTAGCCGTAAATATGGAAGTAAATATGCACATTTTGTGAAGTAAAAAGTTAATTAAATGGAATATAGCAGTTTGCAACAATTAGTCTTTACGCTACGGGAACTCACGTCCTATATGAGATCACACGGTGTTACCCGCCAGCCAGAAGAGGTAACTTCAGAGAACAAGGCCTATTAAATGTAAATGTGACATTCTCGCCTTTTGTACTGCAGTGAGGTTATGATTTCAGAGCTCCATTAACATAGGACACTGTTAAACCTTTCTGCTTGTCTGATACTTTTATTTCAGTGCATGCAAACTAATGCTGCTGACTCATCTGACCAGCTTTGATCCCAGTCCGTGTTGATAACCATTTTAGAACAGTGAGCAGTATCGGCATTTTACCACTAAACCGCAGAGAGACGAATCTTGTAGTGTTATGGAAAGTTTATTTAATTTTTTCGGACAGTATCTATATGCAAGCAGGTAAACATTGAGATGTTGCCTGAATATGTGGCGGAATATGTTGATAAACGATCGTCGTCTGTAGGCGACGTCGAAAGTGGAGATTGATCCTGAGGCGACAGAGAAGCTGCAGGTGACAATGGCAGACTTCCGCCATGCTCTGCTCAACGACGTCAAACCGGTCAGTTACAACTACGTCTGTTCTCTCTGGTCTTAGTCATTGCTAGACCACTTCCCAGTTTTCGCAAGATATTCCAGACATTTCGTCTTGAGCCAGTTTTAAAACCCGTTGGGTTCTTTTTGGCTGCTGTTTTCCTTTACACTCTAAAGAGTAAACCTTTTAGCTCTTTGCATTCCACTTTTTCAGAAATGGTCTGCAACTACCAGTATTTTTGTATCTCCTCATTCTGCTATTGTGTGATTGGCTAGTCATGAGTCATGTAAAAGAATATTGAAATGTTTACAATGTTTGTTTTGTGTGCAGGCATTTGGTATCAGTGAGGAAGAGATCGTTAAGTACGTCGGCAACGGCATCATTCGTTGGGGAGATCTCGTGACAAACATTCTTGACGACCTGGAGCTGCGAATAAACCAGACAAGGAACAGCGAAACAACGTCACTTGTCACCGTGCTGCTTGAAGGTCGGTCGGTCGGTCGGTCACGTGCACTGTACCATAACACGTTGTCTGTTGTTGTGTGATACTGTGTTCTCCTACAATTCATTTATCATTGCTCAGTCAGTTGCCGGAGCTTTTTTATTCTATTAATGTGGAAAACTAGGAGATTAGACACGACACAAATTTAGTATTATGTATGCACTGTTGGTAAGGGCAAGGTGGATAGTTGTCTTTATCTATCTGTTACACCGTAAACTAGGCTGATGGACCGTATGGTTTTGTTATCTCAGGTAGTATAATCTGGAACTCACTGTCTCACTGAATGTACGCAACCTGTCGCAAAGTTTTGGAACTTTTTGTAATCGACTGAATACTGAACTGTTTAGCAGATCATTTCGGGAACTCTCGTTAGCACTCTCATGATAGGTCTCTGTAGGAGGGAGTGTGTATAATTTTGTTCAGTGTATTGTTTTCTGTGTATTGTCATCGGGGTGTGGTTAGTTAAGCTGGCTGTGTGTTCATTACGAGTGTTGTAAATGAACAGCTGATTGATCCCAGTGGACTGGTTGCTGTGACATCAGAGGCAGTTAATTGCACAGTTCTCCATTGTACAGCTGTTGACAACTGCAGCAAATATTGTGTACTACAGGTTCAGTAATAATAGAACAAACTGCATAGCATAGGTTGCACTGTATCTGTGTGTGTTTTCAACATTACGGAATTTGTGCATTACTGGACAAGAGATGAGACCTCATTGCACTGAATTGATACATTTGTTGACAGGTCCGCCAGGAAGCGGAAAGACAGCAATTGCGGCCCACGTTGCCAAACAGTCGGATTTTCCATTCCTCAAGATCTGCGCCCCGAAGAGCATGATCGGATATCACGAGGCCGCCAAGGTCCAAGCCATCAAGAAGGTAATCAAGATGCTGCTGCATTGCTTCATTGTGTGCTGTTTTATTATTTGTTCAATTTTTAAAGTTTCATTTTGTACATAATATGCTGTTTTCTGTCACTTGCATAAATTACTTTTGTTTGTTACTCTGGAGTAAGTTAAATGTCGGTGAATGATTATTGTAACTTTACGACCTGTGTTTTATCAGCTATTTTCCAGTGATACTTGGCTAGTGACTGCAGTCCTTCGTTGTTTTTTTTCTCAACAACTTGTTCTGGAAGAAAACTTCTAGAAGAAGTCGTTGTCATACCGAATGCTGTTGCTGCCACCTAGACAGCAGCATTAAAGCACCGAAATACATACAAAGCACTACCGTTGGCCTGACCTTATTGTTTCTTCATCCATGGTGTATTTCCGAGGAACTAGGCATTGCTGTGTGCTTACGTCCACTGCCGTGCCGGTACTGTGATGTGTACAAGTGGTGTTTGGTTGATGGTAGATATTTGACGACGCCTACAAGTCGCAGTTGAGTTGTATTATTCTCGACGGCATTGAGCGTCTTCTCGGTTAGTGTGTGGCTCAACTTATCTTTCTCTTCACTCTGCTTCGTCACATGTTGTGAACTTTACCTGAAATTAAGCTTTGATTCCAATCATTTACACCTAGCTATCTTTGGCACAGTGTGTGATAATGTTTATGAGATTGTATGCATTTGGAATTTAGCACATGAAATATCTTAATGTAATTTTAGGCAGTTATAATGTTTTTTTAGCACGAGATGTAATATATACATGCCAGTGTCCGTCTGTCTGTGACGGAAGTGCATTGGCGCATTATAGCTAATTTAGGTTTCAAATTCCGATCCAAATTTTCCGCGCATTGTGGTCACAGCCCACAATGCGCCAGCATGCACTGCGAGACTGTTTGTGAATTGGCGAGTGGTCTGCAGCAGTGTGGGTGTTGTATGTTTAGACTACACTGCGATTGGTCCACGTTTCTCAAATCTGGTACTGCAAGCGCTGCTCGTTCTGCTCAATGAAACTCCGCCTCAAGTATGTAAACATCGTAGGCAGCCATCGACTGCACAGCTGCAGCTTTTTACTGTGGCATTGTTACGTCTTGCCCATACTTTGATAATATTTATGTAATATTAGCACTTGCATAACCAAGCCTCCGGGTGTGCAGTCCAGCATTTTTGGTGCCTGTCCCAAGCCAGGATAAATTGGGAGGGTTGCTGCAGGAAGGGCATCCGGCGTAAAACTGGTGGATGATGGAGGTGGGGGCATCGATGGTCCAGATGAGGTGGCGTCCAGCCGGACTGTCGGCGCACTTGCCTCTGTTGTCTTCCCCACACCTCTGAAAATCCAGAATGATGGCAGATCTCACATCCTGAAGTTTTTAGGTGTGAGTGGGTGAATGTCTGTTCTGGTACTGGCCCACCCGGGTAGCCCCGGACAAAGGGCCGTAAAATGGCAGTGTGTGTGTATGTGTGTGTATTGCACTTGCATGGTGATTAGATAGAGTTTTGTGAATTTCATTGAATGTTACATCAGTCTGTTAACATAATACGTAACTGTTATCAGTTACGCATACATATCTGATATTGTGCAGTTAACTGTCGACTGCATTTATGAGCCAGATATATCTGATGTAATGAATCGATGATTGCTCGCATTACGTTTACTGTTCACAAACATGGTTACTCTGTGCTAGTTGTCAATGTTACTGTATTCAGTGAGTGATGCATACTTCGTTACTTACTTATAGGACTTATCATTATAGTTGTTAATTGTTTAGAGAGAGAGAGAGAGAGAGAGATCTATTCAGCCATGTGAATCCATTTTATCCGTGTGCCTATGACTGATCACTAACACAAGTTGTAGATTACGACGTGTTTTTATGAAATTTAAGAGGATAGTTAATTTTGTCCTCAGTGCCTTGACACCGTCAGTCGGGCGGCAGGTAGAGTATCCGGCCTGTAAAACATTGATTGCTGAGGTGCTGGTGTGGACATCCGTCTGGAGCGAAGTGCGGATGATTTTCATACGGTCCTGCTGATGTAGCTGCCACCGCATCATCTCTTGCTTCATTGAAATCCAGAATGATACTACCTTTCTGGTGCCGGCTTACCACCAGGTTGTCTAGGAAAAGAGGTCATTAAAAGGGTGTAGTTAGGATGATTGATAACACAATGCCCAGACAACTTGACATGATTGGCTGCAATTATGTAGCCTCATCAATGTTATGTTAATGATGCTGCAGGAATTGCTTATTTTGTCCTATTGCAGCATGCATATTATTTTATTTTGCATGTGGCGATGACTTTATTCATTGATCTGATCCTGTGCTGGGTACGGCATACTAGTGTACGTAATTCCCGGCACAGGTTAACGTCTTCCGTTGTGCACAGTTTAGCTAATTTTGCAAGTGTTAGTATGACGTTGTCGAGTGCAGGGCCGGAAGCTGTTGGTTCTGTGCACAACGAGCTGTAAGGACGTGCTTCGTGACATGCAGATGTTGAGCGTCTTCACCAAGATCGTTCACGTGTCCAACATCTCTCGACCCGAGCACCTGCTTGCCTGTCTCGACCACCTCGCCGCGTTCACACCACGCGAAATGGACCAAGTGCGACGGTGGGCCAGCTCTTGTAACAAGTACGTTTCACGCTCAGTGTCTGGTGACTTTGGTAAGGTACTGCAGATCAGCTGGCGTTATTAATTGAGCTGCTTCGTTGTCGGACTTTGAAGTTTATTGTTTCAATGGCAGTTTATGAAAACTGCTAGATTTCAATAAAAAAAATTACTATAGTAGTGAAATAAAATACAATAAATAGACATGATAATCAAACCAATAAAACACAATATGATACTGATAATTCAATAGACAGTAATTAATAAAGTATGTCACAAATGTTCAGTATTTTTCTGATTATCATCTAAGTGAACATTTGGTAGCCTGTTGTACCCAGAGTTTTTCTTTAGTTGTTTAGTCGTAATCTGTTTGTCCTGCCATGGATTTGCCTACTGTAAACATGGTACATTTCGAAGGAACTAGATGTGTGCATTTGCATTAGCCCTGTGTTGGCGTTTTTGCTGTGAATGCATTGTTGAGATGGACACAGTTTGCCACATTGCCATATCTCGCTTTATCATTAAGCCCGCTTAGCGAGGATGTATAGGTTTTGCCTTGTGTGTGTGTGTGTCTGTCTGCGTGCCAAAAACTGATAATTTCATCACTACATCCCATTTTGCATTCACCTGCGGGGTTTGGACCCATTCAGGCATGACCGTCTGTCTGTTTTTCCGTCCAGGCCCGGGTGTCTGTCCGGGCCTTTTTGCCCACTTAACGGACTTCTTTCAACTCCTGATCACTTTCAAACACTGCCTGGGCATGCTGACAAAAAAGCATACCAATACCCCCCACCTACCC
>Ga0209782_1002079_pt1 | contig 10971 bp, 9 predicted proteins | sample WorMetmaBAHAMAS1_FD_187390 | JGI IMG/M metagenome (GOLD analysis project Ga0209782, IMG submission 187390) | Marine gutless worms symbiont microbial communities from Max Planck institute for Marine Microbiology, Germany - Inanidrilus... | ecosystem: Host-associated > Annelida > Digestive system >...
GGGGGGGGGGCGACACTACGGCGCCGAGCGGGCTATACGCTAGGCTTTGCCATGCATTTTCTAGTTAATAATGCTTCCAGCTTCTAGAAGAATGGCAGAGAAGAATATGAAAATTTACTATGCATCCGCTAGGGATAAAAATAGGCATTAAACATTTATGAAGATGTTTGTCAACTTCATCTGTTTAAGGTTACAAACTGAAATACCGTACATTGTATGACCTCAGTTTAGTCTAAAGTGGATATTTAACCACAGCTTTAGACCAAGCCACTGATGTAGATCGAGACTGGTATTGAGATGAGACACAGACAAAACATTATTCTACGACTTATTGTCTTGATTTAGAAAACTTGACTTCAGTCAACGTTTGCTGAGCATCAGGCAAGTGTTGTGTAGTCGCTGAAGGCTGTTTTCTTGACTGATAATCACAGACTTCTTCATGCCACAGTGGAAATACACTGCGCACCATTGCCCAGTAGTTGTTCTACACACGGGCAGAATCACACATGTAAAAAAACATTGAAGAAAAAATTTTTCAACTACAAATGCGTGGCAAAGCTTAGCTCAAGGGACGTTGCCATAGCAACCGATTTTGTGAAAAAACCCGGCAAACTCCCCGCTTTCGTCGCTCTGGCATTCAGAAACGGTAGGCCCTATGGGGTAACGCCGTGTATGTGCAAGATTAAATAGCGCCACTATATCGGGTAAAATTTTGGTGAAGATCGGTCAAGTAGTTTCGACGGAGAACAGGTCAATCGAAATGACGTTGCGTGTTCACGTCGTGGTTTGACGTATTTCGGCGAATATCTCCAGATATACTGTACCGATTTTCGCAATCTTTTCACCATATGAAAGCACTTTACATGCCGATGATGGAACAGTACTTTATTTTCCCATTTGTTAAGGGACGTTGCCATGGCAACCTAATAATGAAGGCGAACTGATATTACGTGCATTATTTGCACGTTCGCCAGATGGAAGCTCGGTTTTGTTTTGCTACGACTTGCTACTAATGCCACTATATCGTGTAAAATTTAGGTGAAGATCGGTTTAGTAGTTTCAGAGAACAGCCTAACAAATGGAACTTGCGTTGCACTTTAACGTCGTTGTTAGATTACAAATAACTAAACAATGATCTCAGGACACGCTAGACCGATTTTCGCAATCTTTACACCAAATGAAAGCGTTTTGAGGGCAGATGATCGATCTTGTCCTCTTTTTCTGATACCTCAAGGGACGTTGCCATGGTAACCAATTTTGTGAAAAAATGGCACACTCCCACCTTAGTCGCTCTGGTATTCTAAATGGATTGCAATATTGCAATTTTATTTCAGAATATTAAATAGAATGAAAATCTCTATATTATGTACAATTTTGGTGACAGTTTGTTCAGTAACCCCAGAAATTCTGAGGGTAACAACTGCATCTTTTTGGACCAAACGGCAAAATCAACCTATTCGACTGAATATCTCAGCAATTACTAGACCAATCTCTGTCAGCCTTTCAACATGTCACATGTTTGGGGATTACAAAACTGACATAATTTGGAGAATTTTGGCAACGTCAAAATCGACCACCTTCACTCGTCGTTCTGGCATTCAGAAACGGAATGAGATAACGCCGTGTATACGCATGATTAAATAGCGCCACTAATGCCACTAAATCGTGTCAAATTTTTGTGAAGGTCGGTCTAGTAGTTTCGGCGGAGAAGATTCTAATCGAAATTGAGTTGCATGCTCATGTCGTGGTTCGGCATATTTCATCTAATATCTCCGGATGTACTGGACCGATTTTCACAACCTTTTCACCATATGAAAGCGCTTTACATGACCATGATGGATCTGTACCTTATTTTCCAATTTGTCAAGGGACTTTGCTATGGCAACCTAATAATGAAGGCAAACTGATACTACGTGCATTCTTTGCACGTTCGCCAGATGGTAGCACGGTCTCGTTTTGCTAGTACTTGCTATTAATGCAACTATATCGTGTAAAATTTTGGTGAACATCGGTCCAGTAGTTTTGGCGGAAAACAGCTTAACAAATGGAACTTGCGTTGCACGTTAACGTAATTGTTCGTGGTTCGATTATAAATACCAAAACAAGTATCTCAGGATCTGCTGGACCGATTTTCGCAAATCTTTACACCAAATGAGAGCGTTTTGAGTGCAGATAATCGATCTTGACCTCTTTTTCTTGCCATGGCAACCAATTTTGTGCAAAAAATGACACACTCCCACTTTAGTCACTCTGGTATTCAAAATGGATTGGGGTGACTTCAGAAACGTTCACTAGGTGCATGTTCAGCAGCTGCTGAGATAGCACAACATGAGAGACGTGGGCCATGGGACCAGTAACCCCAGAGATTTCGAGGGTAACAACTGTACCTTCAGGTATGTTCAGTAGGGGGTGGGGCTGCTAGGAAAGGCGGCGATAAGTAAGTAAGAGTGTGTTATTAGTATTCGCTAGGGGGCGCCGAGCGGGCTATACGCCAGACTTTGCTTCAAATTTCTAGTTTAATTTGTAAAATACCAAACAAGGGCAAAATTTTGTCCATTGGCTGGGTATTCAAATGGCAGAAAGCTTTCAGCTTCATAGTGAGTACACCCTGATCTCCAACCAGCCACTCTGCCCTTAAACTCACGGGGCACCTCTCCCAATACTCTGTTGTAGCATCAGCTTACTATGTAACCTTCCCACATACTAAATATTCCTTCCCGTTATCATATTTTCAGGGTTTTGAGCTATGTTAACGTGCATGATTCGGTGCTTATACTTGATGGGCAGTATAATATGGTCGAGAGTGTCTAAAATCAGATCAACAGCAGCAGCAACAACCTTGAGAACGTTAAATTTTAGCTGGTAAGTAGATGATGAGTTGATACTTTGATTCAGAGTTTGCACAGAGAACAATAGTTCCTGAAGAGACAACAACAAATCAACAATGCCAACTGTTGACACATTGAACCACATCGTATTGATATGAATACAAACACTTCAGGTTCAATTTACAGAAAATTGTGTAATAAAATACTGGACACAGGCAACCTTGTGATGCTGACTCTGCTAGACCTATCGGCCGCTTTCGACAGTGTTGATCACCATACTCTACTCTGTTGGCTGCAAATATCATATGGTCTTCATAGCATTTGTTCTGACTGGTTCAAGTCGTACTTGACAGTTGACAGGCTGGAAATAACCATTTACCTCCCCCCTTAAAAAGTGCACCACAAAAATTTAGAGTATTCACAAAACATCTGCTATATTGCATTTAATGCCCTATCTGGTGCATAGGGCCCAGATGCATTACTGTGCCAAATTTCATGAAAATCGGTCAAACGGTTACAGAGATATGGCAATGTTTAGATTTTTTCAAGATGGCGGCTGTCCGCCATCTTGGATTTATGAGGCGCATTTTGGGACCATCCACTAAGAGTACTTGGAGGTTTTTATCATCTGACATAATTTGGTTGGAATCCATTGAGTAGTTTTTGTGATATGAAAGTTTGAATATTTTGCGTGTTTGGCTGGGAAATGCCTATTCATGCCCCCAAAATTGGGGTTATGGGCAAACTGACCCCCTAAATGGGAAGCAGTATCAATGCAACCCCCAAAAGGCACATCCTTGCGAGGAAACATGTCGTACGACGCATAGGTCGTTAAAATCGGTCCACTGGTGCGATCTAGGTGCTTGACTACGAAACCAAAAAAAGAAAGACATAGAACACGAACAGTGGCAAACTGGGTATTTGCCAAGACCAACCACGTCGTCGCATCGAGATGCGGTTTGGCGTGGTGGGTGGACTTTCGGTGATAGTTCTCAGTTTCCAATTTGATGAAAACTGGCTTAGTGGTTACCGAGACTTTAGGGGTCAAAATCTGGGTTCCTGCATTATTTTGGCCAATGGCTTATACAGCCCTGTACTACCGTACATGTGTGATAAATATTCTGCAAAATTCCAATAACCCGCTGCTTCAAGTCATCATGATTACTTATTGCAGCATTAATATCCATTCTCGTATCATATATCTGGTAATATAAGCCCTCCCTATACTTCTAGCAGATGGATTTTCTTTCTCAACAATTAAGGCCAAATCACAGCAAAAATTGCGTATTTTAACAGCGTAAACTCTGAGATTATTGGACGGAAGTTCACTAATTTTGTAACAGATGTAGCTGGATACTGTCATTCATTCCTTTAAAAGCAGATTAACGGCGGGGTGGGTTAAAATTGGTCACTTTCGACGAAAAATGTGCTATAACTCGAAAACAGTACAAGATAGACGTATAGTTTCTATTAAAGTAGAATAGGAAGTCATATGCGCTCTATCAAATGGCGATGTTTCCGATGACCTTGGATGACCCCTAACCCCCAAAACACCCAAATTTTTGCATTTTTCGTCGCCTTTCATATCTTCGTAGTGAGTTAACATAGAAACTTCATATTTTGTGTACAGGTTGATCGTAGCTAGTCCCAGCCGACGGACGACAAACCGTCCCTGAAAGGGGCGTGGTTATGTCACGTGACACGTTTTAAATTTTGGGTGCCACATCCATATATCAGGAATGGCTGAAGTCAGAGCTCTCACATTTTTTTTACAAAAGAAGACTATTTTAAGTCTTGCCAAAAGGATGACAAATCACCCCTGAAAGGGGCGTGGTTTTGCTCATGTGACTAATTTTTGTCTGCAAAACTGTGGACTTATTTCGCCATGCACGACGCTAGCTGGGATCAATAAGACCGACGACGTGTTTGTTTCACCTTCGACAGTCGACGCTATAGGTGTGATAAACTAAGACATAAGCTCCATCGGTTCGATTTTCACTGTATTTGCTGCACAGATGGCTGTATAACATGTAGACAGTGAATCGATTAAGTGGACTTTGAGCATTATCGTTCAAATAGGCCTATGTGATAATAACCGTACATTTCTTAGTCTGCATTATAGCAATTTGCTATCAACCGTCGCTCGTTGCCTGCAGTGGTAATTATAGGCCTAATTGGTGGGCCGTGCAATATGGTCGATTTTTACCGCGCGACGCTATGCTAAGTGCGGTATATGCCGTCGTGTGTCTGTCCATCTGTCTGTGTGTGTGTCTGTCACATTCCGGTATTGTATCAAAACGGCTAAACGCAAATAATGATCCACAATAGGGTTTTCAAGTGAGATGTTTTGTAGTTGCAGGATTTCTACTGACAAGAGCCTCGCACGGTCCCTCTGCAATAGCAGAGTTTCTTGTTGAGTTATAGCGCGTTTTTCATCGAAAGCTGCCAATTTTAACCCACCCCACCTGCATTTGTCGCCCCCATAGAGGGTGATCCCGTTCAAATTTTGCCGTGAGCTTTGGTGTCAGAAAACTAGATTCCAGGGGCTATCGTGTGGAATTATTTGCGTGATCCTACATTTAGCCGTTTTGATACAATACCGGAGTGTGACAGACACACACACAGACAGACACATGATGACGGCATATACCGCGCTTAGCATAGCATCGCGCGGTAAAAATTGGTCGCTCCATTGCGGAGATATTGCCGTTTTTCGACTTTTCAAGATGGCGGCCACCACCATCTTGGATTTTCAAATTCCGGAAATTTTATTGACTGACGGGTGTGCGGAGGGCCAGTCGCATCACTGTGCCAAATTTTGTAAAAATTGTTGGTGTTGTGGAGATATTGCAGCCTTTCGAATTTTGAAGATGGCCAATACCACCATCTTGGATTTTTTTTGTGGGCACTGATATTGTGAACACTCTATTATTATACAGAGTAAGCCTTAGGCATCTGACACTTATGATTGAAACAGTTGAACTGTTGTTAAAAATCTGTGCAATTTGCGTTGTTATTCGTAACTATTCAATGTGCAACTGCATGGTCACTAGAAAAAGTAAATTTTAAAGTTTAAAGTGCTGTAATTGTTGAACCATCACAGCCATTTCAATAAAATTCGCAGAATATGTTGCATAAATACTCATGTATAAAGTCTGAAAGTTTCGCTCAAATCTCTACTACCATGGACGAATTACAGCATTTTTTCTAGGGGATTTTTTTATAGGCGCACCCTGTACAAGTATGAATTTTGAAATCTTTCTATATGGGCATGTGATGATGAGCTCATCACTGTGCTATCCATCCTATTTGATTAATAACAAGAGGGCCTAGCAGCGGCTAGCATAGCGTGAGATGTTGTTTAGATTACCCCTCCCCGCGACCACAATGCACGGTAAATTTGGATCGGAATTTGAAACCTAAATTAGCTATAATGTGCCAATGCACTTCAGTCACAGAGAGACGGACACTGACATCGTAGCGTAAGCGCGAGATGTATGTATTACATCTCGTGCTAAAAATGCATTCAGCAATACACAGAGTGAAATCAAAGCTGTGATAAATACACTTAATAGAGTTTGTATTTCAGTTATGTTATAACACATTAGCCAAAAAAATAAAATGTCAAGGTAACTGCACAAACTAAGCAATGTAATTAAAACAATCTTAACTGGCACTGCAAAAAACTGGTATTTGCAATAAATCAAATAAATAAATCAAACAATGGCCCCATGCACATGCTCAGATTTTTTTTACTTCAATGTGTCAATTATAACATATTTTAGTACAGATAACTGCATGAATACAACGTAATTAACACACTGTTAAGTGACACTGCAAAATTAAGGTCTCATATGCACAGCAAGAGCAAAGCAGTATTTGAGATCAATAAATATTATATTGCTAGTTATAAATTCTTCCAGGAGCATCAACAAAATTCCAGTATTTCCAGGAGTTGTAGACACCCCGGTCAAATGGTTGCAAAGATCTTAAGATTTTTCAATTTTTCAAGATGAAATCAAAATTGCAATCTTCCAGTACATTTCGGAATGTGAACGTGAATGTGAATGTGGCCGAATAGCGGCAAAAATTGCACGTTTTAACAGCATAAACTCTCAGAATATTACACTGAAGTTCACAAAATTTGTACAAGATGTAGCCGGATTACTGCCATTTAACCTTTTGAAAGTGGATTTATGATTGGCCAATCCGTTGTCGAATGCCAAAGCAAAGAATAAAGGTCTTTTCTGGGGATGTCTGCGATCATCTCCCAAATTTAGCTGATTGCCATAGCAACGTCACTTGGGTGACCGCCAAACGAATATCAGGATAATCATCCCCACAAATATGCCTACCAAACCTGTAAAGATAAAAAAAAAGCAATTAACGCAAGCAAAATATATAGCCCTTCCGGCAAGTTTGCTGAGCGGGCTAAAAAACATTGGCAAGTTTGCAAAGCAGGCTAAAAATGTTGGCAGGTTCTGAGTAGGCCTATGCTATAAATGCCAAGGTAAAATGACATTATAACGTGGACAGACGAAAGCAAAATATGGCAATAAGACTAAGCACTAAGGCTAGCACTGCCGCGTTCAGTACTGCCGAGGCTCATCTCCAGTTTCGTCCATTTCTAACTGTTACTGCAATGTTGCACTCGACAGTCTGCCATGCTGCAGTGTGGACCGACTACAGTTTGTCGTTGATGCTGCCGCATGTCACACAATCAGGGCACAGTACCACAACCACATCATAGTCATACTGCTTCTTACGTAATGGTTGCAGATGTCTCAGCATATACAATACAAGCAATGACTGTGACTACTGATTTACCACTGTGTACATGGGTTTGCACTAAGCTATCTGCAAAATATCACCTGTCCAGTCATGAGCACAGAACCCTAGCATCATCTGCACTCCAGTCATCAGATGATCTGACTTCAACAATAAATAACTGTGCCTTCACGGGACAATGCCGATGAAACAGTCTCCCTGACGAGATCCTTCTCAGTCCATTCAAATGCTCCTTTGAACTCATCTTTTCACTCATTGCTTTTAAAGACCACACTTCTGAGTCACGTGCACAACAGTGCCCATGATGTGAGTTGCCTTTGCTAACTACACATAAATAACTACCGGTAACTATTGTACATTACACTCAATACTGCAAAGTGCATCATTTTGGGGACACAGTGGATTTTTAAAGAATATTTTCCACCCTGAATGGGCAACTACTTAGCCTGTAGACCTATAACTATCAAACTAAGTAACATTATGAAGGTGCAATCAGTGGAAATACTGAAACTCAGAATTACAAAGCACTGCAAATACAAACAGAACAGCAATCACCTCTCGGAGTTTATCATTGCGAGCTTTAGATTTAGCAATGCTGACAACAAATGATGACGATTTTTGATCAACAGAATCAAAATATGCCTCAGTGCCTTCCATCAGAGCTTTTCGCCTTAACAGCCTAGTACCACAACACAATCTCAATATAATAATACAATGATATAAGATTAGATATAATATTAACAAGAAGTATTTGAAAAATGTTGGGCCCATTCGCCACGCAAGCCGCCGCATGCCCATTCAGCAGGTGTCGCTACCGGTACTGTCGCGCGCCGCCTGCGCATCGATGTCCATGACAACAACGACGACGATAACGACAACGCGTGACAGGGGACTGCTATGGCCCCATGGAATGGGCCCAATTATACAGATGTGTCATATGACCAAATATACAGAAAAGTGCTCCACTAAAACTCACTGGCTGAAATGCAATCAAGTAACATTCACCATAATTGAAACTACTAAAATAGACCCCAGTCACCACAGTGGACTGTTTGTAATTTCATGAATGGAACTCCTGGCAAGTGGCAAGGTAGTTGCTTCAAGCAGCTACCTTGCCACTTGCTGGGAGTTCTATTCATGAAATGATATTGCTTGTCATAATACTGAAAGACCTGGTTTGGTCAGACATCTCATCATCTCTGCATTGTCAGTCACATTCCTATTAGTCACTGTTACTACAACTGCAACAGATGGACTGGGTCTGGGAGTGATGTAGGAGTAATTCGAATGAGATTGAATATTAGTGACAGTCTGACAGATTAGGATTCAGGGCCCAATTTTAAAAGGTTCCTATCTCTGTGTATCATAAAATTGTCCTAACTGAGGGACTTAGGAAATACTAAGATTATCTAATCTAAAACTAAACTAATTTTCAAAAACAATCTTAGCACATCGCAAGTTTCTCCCATTGCTAAGTGGCAGCAAAGCAGTATTAAAGATCAATACAAATTACATCGCTAGTTATAATTTTTTCCACGAGCATCAACAATTTTATTGACTGACAAGATTCTAATGGCCAATATGCATCACCGTGCAAAATTTCGTCAAAATTGGTCAATCTGTTGCTGAGATATTGTGATTTTTTTGGTTTTTCAAGATGGCGGCCATCTGCCATCTTGGACATGTTTGGGGCTAATTTAGACAACCCACGATGACTACTTGGTGGCCTCTATCATTGTGCAAAATTTGGTAACAATTGATGTAGTAGTTTCAAAAATATGGAACTTTCAATTTTGGCACAAATGGTTGGAAAACACTTATTCACACCCCCAAAATTGACGATATTCGGTGATTTGACCCCTAAATGGCGTGCAATACGGATGAAACCCCGTAAAGGCTTATCAATGCATGAGTCCGTGTCATTTGAGCCATCAAGCATGAACATCCGGAGAGCAGTCTGACCCATAGGTTAGTTCCTTAAGAACTAGAAATGCGTGGCAAAGCCAAGCTAATAGGCCGCTGGGCGCCGCAGTGTCGCCACTAGCAAGTGGTAGCGAACCAAAACCGTGTTGCCATCGGAGGAATGTGCAAAGAATGCACGTAGTATCAGTTTGCCTTCATTACGGCAACATTATTTGGTTGCCATGGCAATGTCCCTTGATAAATTGGAGAATAAGATACAGATCCATCATCAGCACGTAAAGCGCTTTCATATGGTGAAAAGATTGTGAAAATCGGTCCAGTACATCCGGAGATATTCGACAAAATAATGCCGAACCACGACGTGAACATGCAACGCAATTTCCACTAGGCTGTTAATCATGCATACACACGGCTTTATCCCATTCCGTTTCTGAATGCCAAAGCAACAAAAGTGTCGAGTTAGCCATTTTTTTTCACAAAATTGGTTGCCATGGCAACGTCCCTTGAGATATCGGAAAAAGAGGTCCAGATCGTTCATCTGCACCCTAAACGCATTCATTCCGTGAAAAGATTGCGAAAATTTGTCCAGCGGATCCTGAGATAATTTGTTTCCGATAAATCATTAAAAAAGATAAAAAAGAAAGAAATTAACACAAGCAAAATATATAGCCAGGTCAGCAACTTAGCCGAGCAGGCTAAGAAAGTATAAATGAAAAATTTTTTGGTTATATTTCACCTGTTTGCCCAGAAGCCCCCATGGGCGGATCTGCACCAAATTTGGTATTGGGGTAGTACCCACACTCTTGCCCCGCGTTTTACTCATTGTCATGCATCCCCACATTTTACCATTTGCCCGAAATTAATGTTAACCCTGCCATAACCAACGGATAGTATTCTACATACTACAGGGTGGCTCAAAATGAAATACCCCACTAGACAATATGCAATATCTCTGCAATCAGTGGTCTGATTTTAAAAATTCTTGAAGCTGCTTAATCCTGACACTTCTCTGAATTTAACACTATACAAAGTATCCACTACACCTCAACTATACAACAACACTACCATGTAAAACAGTTGCTAGCCAATCGACGGTCTCAAACGCTTCTGCTGTTTTCGCTTTTATGATTGGACATAAGAAGTCTAGAGAATATTTAATATAATTGTCTATGGTTTGCCACTAAATAGTTAGTGTTGTTAGTGAGGCATTTATATCATAAGTAGAAATTATAAAGTGGTAAGTTACTATGCGTTGGCCACAGTTAGTTAGTTGGTGTTTAACGTCCCTTTTCAGCACAAATATAGGGCCTATGGCTATATCAGAGACGAAAGTTCAGGGGTGGAGAGCTATCCCTACCCAGTATAGGAAGGCCAGCTATATATTAACCTCAACCCTGGCCGCCTTTTTATTCAGCAGCCACCAGGGTTCGAT
>Ga0209782_1002080_pt1 | contig 10970 bp, 11 predicted proteins | sample WorMetmaBAHAMAS1_FD_187390 | JGI IMG/M metagenome (GOLD analysis project Ga0209782, IMG submission 187390) | Marine gutless worms symbiont microbial communities from Max Planck institute for Marine Microbiology, Germany - Inanidrilus... | ecosystem: Host-associated > Annelida > Digestive system...
GTATAGAGTTGCGCCTCTTAACACATGGTCAAAAGTTTGACCGTGAATCCTTTATATGAGCCTATTAAATTTGAAACTTTGCAGCCATATTTGGTCAAAAATATTAATTTTAGACCCCCCTTACATTGTACTTTTTGTCCGTCTCGGTCTGAACTTTCACCCTGGGTGATTTGCGCGGGAGGGTCTGTGGGAGAGGTCGACTGAGCCGGCGACAATTTTTTTTGTCACGGACGGACAGAAACGTGGCTACTTAAGTCGCGCCTCGCAGCGTGCGAGAGGCGCGACTAAAAACGTATAAAACGAATATTGTCGAACATTGCTTGGTGAACTACGAGCGGTATAGACTGACTGAGCCACAAGTAAATAAACTGACGTGGTTTATACGACACGACGGCCGCGTCGCCCTCGTCGAGAGTGAAGAGGCGCGTTGTCTGGCCGTCGCCTTTGTCCTTGGCCAGCCACGAGTCGCACTTGAAGAAGTAGTGCTTGCCCTTGGTCGGCATGTCCACCTCCACGTCCTTGACGAACCACCCGCTGCCGTCCATCACGCCGTCGTGACCCAACTATAGACCGTAGATCACAACAACAGGCACGTTTCACAACGCCTAACGGCGAGTGGTACCACGCCACGCCCCCTGTCCTTGCCTTATATGGAATAATTTGTGACCTGATCCGATATATACCTGATCCTACCAAATGCTACCGAAGTCAAGACAAGACTCTGGTAAAGCCGCGTAATATGCATACTGAGACTCGGCCGTGACTGACCCTACACTGTAAAAAATATCTGTATATCCACGGATATTTTGAGGCGATTTGTCCATATTTTAATGGAACCGCGGTTTGTACAAGGCCCACGTTTGTATCCGTAAATCGACAGAATAATGAAGCCCGTACCGTCGATTTACGAATACAAAAGTATACGAAACCAGTTCCGTTAAACTAAAGGAAAACTCGCCACAGAATATCCGTGGATATACGGATATTTTTACAGTGCAGAACAGGAAAATAGTGGACGAGCTGTCTACCTCAATCTGCTTGACATCTCCGACGTCGATCGCCTCCAGTGAGAAGGTGTCGACGGCGCCCGGCAGGAACGCTTTCTTCTGCATCAGCTCCAGGAACTGCTTGCCGGTCTCACGCCTCCTCGTTCCGATGATGTTGGCGTAGACGTTGCTGTCTGTGCCCATCGATTTCTCCGGCCCCGTCGTCACCTTCACCGTGTACGGTATCGCTGTCATATACGTACACACGTGTATATACACTGCGTCCCCCAGAAAACAACAGTTCGTATACAAGAATACGTGTATACAAATGTGCAGGGTGGTACAGAAAACCCAGATCCCAGCCACTGTGGGTATAAAACGCTGCCACTATACTGTTGCCCGTAACTCGACCGAAATGCTGGCTGATTGTCAAAATTCTCTGACAGTGGCACTTATAGCAAAAGTAAAGTGAAGTACAGTAAAGTAACCGGGTAAGATATACAGCAGTTCAAAACATGCATCACCGCTACGATAAGTCACGTGCTATATGGAATCAAATTTGATCGAGTTTCATTTACGGACGGGGAACAGTGTGGTTTCTGTGTAGAAACAGTGATTAGGTTCTAGGGTTAGTAGGGTTAGCAGAGTTAGGGTTAGGGTTAGTTGTCAAGTAGTATAGTACGGGGCCGATAGCGGCCGTTAGGCCGATGAATCAACAAGAAGCATTTGAAAAATGTTGGGCCCATTCGCCACTGCGAGCCGTTTTACATTGCCATTCAGCAGGTGTCATTACTGTCGCACGCCGCCACTGTCGCATGCCGCCTGCGCATCGATGTCCACGACAACGACGACACCAACAACAACAACGACAACGCGTGACAGAGGGGACCGCTATGGCCCCATAGAATGGGCCCAATCAATAACAACTATGGTAAAATTCTCCGGGAACGGCTGCTTACTCGGTCCTTCGGGGATGTCCTCCATGGACCGCTGACGCATGGACAGTCGCGGATGACGGCCGCTGAACGGCTCAGAACGCATGGAGTCGACACTGGCCATCGACGTGAGACCGCCGCGGGAACGCATAGTGCTCGTGCTACTCATGTCGCCGCGGTAGCCCTGAACACGCAACCAGACTGCATCATCATCATCATCGTCATCATCATCGCTACATTTATAGCGAGCCTTTTACTGCTGACTGCTAGTAAGAACATAGGTGAATCTCAAAAAAGGCCTAAAATTGGAGTCCGAACATACTAGAACATAATATACAAGAGGGCCTAGCAGTGGCTAGCATAGCGCGAGATGACCCCTCCCATCTTCCCAGCATGCACAGCGACCCAATGCACTTACGTCACAGACAGACGGACACTGACATCGTAGCATAAGCGCGAGATGTATATATTATCTCGTGCTAAAATCTGAAGAAACTAGAAATGCATGGCAAAGCACGTATAGCCCGCTCGGCGCAGTAGTATCGCCCCCTAGCGAATACTTGTAGAAAACACTTACTCACTGATCACCTGAGTGCCTAGACACTGAAACAGTGTTCACATTACTCCTCTCATAAGACGAAATGAGATGAGACGATAGATGTAAAAAATGTTTTAATGTTTTTTTTTCATTCTTGTTGCGTTTTTAACGTATTTAACGTTTTTTTCTGTTTTTCTTTAGTCACGCCTCTCGCACACTGCGAGTCGGGACTTAAGTAGTCACGTTTCTGTCTGTCCGTGACAAAATATTTTTTGTCTGAGGCCCAATGACCCCCCCCCCCGTCTCCAAGCTGGTTTGACCGATCTCGATGAAATTTGGCATGATGGGAGGTCTTAGGGGGTAGCATCCCCTAAACGATTTTGTGAACTTTGGTCCACTTTTTCGGGGAGCACAAATTTTTTTATTGTGTTAAGAGCCCATAGAGGCGCGACCATATACCGCTAGGTATTCTAGTTTAAACGTTGCTATGGCCGTATAAAGCGACGACCGAGACCTTGACGTAGAGCGATCTTTCCAGCTTTCCGTCGTCCTTCTTCTTGGCCAGCCAGCGCTCGCAGTGGAACATGTACGGCTCGACGACATCCGGATCTCGCACCTCGACGCGGTCGAGCAACCAGTCCGACGACAGGTTGCTGTCGTCGTGACGGATCTTGACCTTGAACAGCTTCCCAAGGTCGACCGCTTCCAGACTAAATCGGTCCGTCTGCACGTTACACGATGCAACCGGCGCAGTTGTTCCGTACTGGTATACGGGGACGTATTTAATCTTCGAGGAAAAATAGGCGACGTTTTTAACTTTTGTTTGATTCTCAGAACGACGTTTTTGGTCGTTGTTAAATTTTCTGTTTGTGCGAAAAACGTTTTATTTTTGGTTCAAACGTTTGGAAAAACCATGGAAATTTTCCAGCCAAATAAATACTAACGACATCACCCGCATTTTTTCGAGGTGAACATGGGTTGATCGGTCCCTCGCAGTTTTCCTCGTTCTCACTGAGAAACAATGAGGATAAGTAAGACGGGTTTTGATGGGCCAGACGTCCGTCCTCTCATGCACCCAACTAACACTGCAGTTAGAAAGCACTAACTAAAACACAGGGCACTGAGTGGTCCCATCCAGTGACATGGCCCCTTTCTTTTGCATGTCATCTACCAATGGGTGGCCTGTGTGGAGATCCAAAAGGTCACGGGTTCGAATCTCAGCTAGTCCGGTTCCAGGTAACAGCCTTGGGCAAGCTGCTCACACACACGTGCCTCTAGTAGTATAATTTAGTACTGCTCGAAGGGCGGTGACGCTCTTCAACTGGGAAGGTAACTGCAGGCCTGGCGTAAAGTAATGGTGTGCATGCAGTCAGCCCGCAGGTGCATGAGTTTAAGCTATCCACCCAGCGGTAGGCTGCCATTACTTTCCGCCAGTCCTGTGGTTACCACCGTAGCCTTCACCAGATGGCGCCACACGGTAGCATACATCCGATTCCAGCTTACTACTCATTTATCGACCCCAAAAGGATGAAAGGCTGAGTTGGCCTGGTTTGCTTACTTGTAACGGACGGTTTACCAACAACATTCTGAAAGCGGCGACGCGCGGCGCCGTACCATGCAGTGCCGCGTCGAATCCAGTGTGAAAGAACGTTTATGCGAAAAAAAATCGCCGCAGGTGTGACATCGACATTAGAGTGGAACTGATCATCATCGCTCGACAAGACGAATGAAGAGCATCGAGCACCTGTCCGCGTTCGAATTTATTGCTGTTGGTCTCCGACTTGGACAGCTGTCGCTCGCCGGAGTCGCCGTTCTCGCCGAAGACGGTGAGAAACACGTTGGCGTCAGTCCCGGCACGACTCACGTTTCCCGTCACCACGTCCACCACGTATCGCTTCGCTACAAACACCACCACCACCACCATCAGCAGCAGCAACCATCTAGCTGTACTGTATTCATCTTTATTGGGCCCATTCTATGGGGCCATAGCGGTCCCCTCTGTCACGCGTTGTCGTCGTCGTCGTCGTCGTTGTTGTTGTTGTTGTGGACATCGGCGTGCGGCGGCTCGCAGTGGCGAATGGGCCCAACATTTCTCGAATGCTTCTTGTTCACAAAACTGGCAGGATAGAAAATAACAACGAAATGAACAACTACAATAAAAGAAAACAGAAAAAAACGTTACTAAATATTGCAGTTAACTACAAAATTTGCCAAACTGTTTATTGCAGATGTAGAGGCCTCATGGCCGCTACTAACGCGTGCATTTACATGGTGCTATTGCATTCCGTTTCAGAACACCAGAGCAAAGAGTGAAAGCAGTCAATTTCGAAGTATGCAACGACCCACAAAATTTAACTGGTTACCATAGTAACGTCCCTTGGCTACCACAAAACTTGTCAATTTAATAATTAACATACACATGTCTACTAATGCTAAAAGTTTGGCGACGTTCGGTCCAGAGCTTGCCAAGATATTTGCTGTAATATACCGATTTTAGCCGTCTCGTCCAAAAAAGTGCAGTAATAACCCTCGTAATCTCTGGGGTTACTGGACCGATCTTGATCCAATTTGCCCAAAACGAATGTAAAAATATTGCCATTTAGCAACTGCAAATCGGAATTGCGATAGTCGAATTCGTTTTGGAATACCAGCGTGTTGAATGAAAACCATTTTGGCAATTTTGACAAAAATCTGTTGCCATGGCAACGTTCCTTAAGGAATCGGAAAAAGCTCCAAATCGGTAAAATTCACGCCATCATCTTTAATCTGGTGAAAAAAACGTGAAGATCGGTCCAGTAGATCCTGAGATAATTTCGCTTAAGTTGAAAAAAACTACGGAAAGTAAAATATATAGTCCGCTCGGCAAACTCGCCGATTGGAAAATTGAAAATGTGTATAGTTACACAAGAGAGTGTTGCGTCTCTGCAGCTCCTTGGTCTTGACGGAGCCGTCTCTGCGGACGACCTCCTCGAAGACCGTGTCCGCTACCAGCTCGCGTTCAATGGCTCCGTCATCCTCATCCTTGGCCAGCCACCGCTGGCACGCGAACACGTACTTCTCCGAACCCTGCATCACCGTTCAGCCAGACTGTGGCGCATGGAATCCGCAGTATAGCGGAGGATAAAAAACAGCTAGTCTATCAGCCCGCTAGCCTGTCTGTCTGCTAGCGCCAGCAGTGCAAGCTGTAGCAGTTTAAGTATCGAGACTTCGTCCGGCACGGGCGGAGTCGACTGCCGGAAGCGAAGCGGATTGCTTGTTGTAGAGTGTAAGTTGCAAGATAGCAAGAAAGTTGAGTGAGAAGAAACCGGAAGTGGTTCTTTTGTTGTAGCCTAGCGGTTGTTCAGGAAGGGGACCATCCCTCGAGCAACAAGACTTTCACTCGTACACGCTGAGACGTCGTGCGGAAGAACAGGAAGTAGAGTTTGCTGCATAGACAACGGGGGCGATTGCGTGGCAGCTGAAATGGGCATACAGTGAAAATCTACGCAGTCGTATCGACCTGCATACCCACGCCCTCAGCGCATTTGAACCGCTTGACCTTTCACCTGACCTCAGGGTAGATGCATGCACTGTATGTCTACTAAGTTTGGCGTAGACAGCTCAAGTCGTTTTTCTTTTAAAGTGCGGACGCACACACGCACACACACACAAACCCAGAGATGCCACTTATCACACTACCCACGCATCGGCTACCACCGGCGTTTGTAATGATAACAAGCACGGTGATATGAATAATCGTGGCTGTTCGTCTGAAAAGGTGACTTGCTGCTAAGTTCAAATGTTAATCTTACAGTGTGTCGTGTCTCTCATCACTGTCTGCTGCCTCAGAAACTGCATCAGAGTTTTACGCACCTTGCCGGACTCTTTCAGGCGCCGGACTTCGACTTTGTCGAGATGCCATCCGGCGCCGATTCCTTTTCCGTCGTGACCGATCCTCAACTTCTCGATGTCGTCTCCGATGTCCTCCAGCTAGTCATCATCATCATCATCATCATCGTCATCATTTACTTTTAAATTACCAGTCAGTGTCGGCCTTCATACACAATGGTCGAAAAGTATCCAACTGCCGGTCGGTCAGTGCTGCCCACTGGTGAGTGAATGTTCTGAATATACGCTGCATGCCGTGGCGAGGCAGACAGACAAGTGCTGCCCCTGGCCATTGGCCAGTCAGTTCGAGTATACGCAATGCCGTGATTTCATATGCAATTATTGCATTCAATTCTCGCAGGGTGATTATTTTAGACGTGGTTTCGTGTGCAATTGTTGCATGCAGTTTTTGCATGCAACACGCTGGAATAGCTGCACGCTTTCCAACGTGTAAAATAACTTTGCAATAATTTTAGCACACTGCAAAAATTGTACAAAAATTGCATGCAATAACTGCACATTAAACCACGACTTAAGACAAGACATGGGCGAATGGACACCAGGACGTTGCTTTACCGCTTTCCACTGGACGCGGCAGATGGCAGTAAAGCAACTGGACAAATCAGCGGACACGATACGACATCTACACCGCTCCAACACCTGCCGTACACCACTAACTTTAGGCAGCAACTCGGTGCAAACTGCCGTTATAATACCTCGAGAACGAATTTGGAAACTTCGCCCTTGTTGAAGCGTTTCTTTCGATCGCTCTTGTTGGGACAGAGCGACTTCTGCGAGGTACACGTGTCTCGGCTGTAGAGCACCACGTAGACGTCAGCCTCCGTACCCGCGCCGCGAACGTCGCTCGTGTACGTCGTTATCTCGTACGGAATACCTAATACAGCCATACACTGTAAAGTGTAAACAAAAAATACTCGTATTGTACTTGTTCATTTATTGTACTTGCTGTCACCTACACATGTACGCATTGTCGGGGAGCCATAAGAGCTTCCTCGGCCTGGCTACCCTTGTTATACCTTGTCTTAAATGATCATGTGATGTCATCTTTGTAACAAATAAACTTGAGTTGAGTTGAGTATATCCACGGATATTTTATGGCGATGTTTCCATACTTTAACGGAACCAGTTCCGTATACGTTTGTATCCGTAAATCGGCGGAATGACGAAGTGCGGGCCAGCATTGCGATGGGAAACTCGCCAGAAAATATCCGTAGATATATTGATATTTTTTACAGTGTAGCACGAATAACGAGTTTCACAACCATCCATACATTTATGGAAATTTGAAATTCGCCAATTGTGTGTTTTTGGATACTGCACTTCAGTATTTCAAGCTTTGAACTGGATGCATTTTGCCTAGAACTGCATCAGAGTTTACAGAATGCATATTTTGCATGGAATTGCACAATAAGAACTTCCTAGGGTATAAAACAAGCAGAAAAGGTAATTTATCAACAGTAAAATACTGCTGCAATAAATTGATCAAGACAGACTATACACTTTTGCTAAGTCTCGAGCAAATTGGGAGATATGAGCAATGTAGTTCTGAAAGTACTGACAACTTCGGCATGCTTACAGGTTTATTTATCACAGAGCGAGCACCGGACTGTAAATATGAGAGCATAATAAGATTTTGTTGACAGCATTATATATGAAAAACACATGTATTATTTTTTATCATCATCATAATCATATAATCGTACACGAACTACAATAATAAAATGTTAAAAAATAAAGATTAATAGGCTTACAAGTACTGCATGCAAACAATCCTCAAAACAGCGCCGATACTGTTAGTTTCTACGTAAAATTTGCAGCATGAACAATTTCAGAGCAGCCATGTTAACAACTATACACCAGTTTACCAGTAGTACAACACTGCAAACTGTTTTATATCTTTTGCAACTTCGATATTTGATTCTTCTCTTCTCTAATATGCGAATTACACGATACAAATGGTATACAACAGACTGCACAACCGTTTGCATTGCACGAACACAATTTTCCTACTTTACTCCAGTTTTTCAACGAGGCCTAGCTGTTTTTCTCCATTTATTCTGGAAGAGAAATTTTGAACACTTTATCGTGTATTTAAACAAAAAAATGAACTGTAAGCACCAAGTAGTAGCCAAGCGACATTTTAGTGTATACGCTACAATAACATAGGCTACAATCAGTCACCGTTGTCAGTAGCAATCACAACAAAAATGTGTAACGATAATCACGCCAAAAATTGGACTAACAGTGACATTACAAATGGCTGTAAAATGCACCTTTAATTTTCCACTGCCTACTGAACAATTACAGAAGAGAAATACAAGGCAGTGATAGAGACGTTCTTTTTTGTTTCAGCTACTTTCCATTATGATTTAGTAAATTCATACAATTTTGACATATGACAGCTTTGTCCATCAGAAGCGGGATTAATAGCCATTAATCCTACAGATTAACTTTCCACAGATTAATTTTCGTCGTCCTGCAGGTAAGCAGTCGATTTACAAAAGTATGTTAAACTAACAACTAACAGCTAAAGTGAGGTGCACAAACTACCTTACCTTGTAGCACGGCTTTATTTCCATCAGAGTTATACAGTGTGTTGCAATAATGGCAATAATTATATGATAATTAGTTTGACAACACTACACAACTCAGTGACGATCCACAGATGACACTAGAAGTCACATTGTTAAACGGGAAACATGCAGCAGCGAACACAACAGAACGTCATGCATCACTTCCACGAACAACATGACCGTCACACAAACATCTATAAAGCCATTTGATTTGAACATCACATATACACCGCACGACTGTCTGCGGAGTTATACGCTGCATATCAAAAATTATGCGGACATTTTTAGCTGTAGCTTGAACTGGCATTATTTGCATTTTTCACTTATGCTACGAGTACGAGCATAACATCTGACTGCCTGTCTGTCCGTCCGTCTGTCTGTAACGTTGGTCGACTGTAATCACAGTGCAACAAAAAGTGGAAATCAGCACAAGCAGGATCGGTGTCTTGGCTTTGGCTTTGAACTTTGGTGGCATCAAATGGCTTGCATGTTGCGCTATCTCAGCATCTGCTGAGCTTCTTGTTATACTAAACTAAAATGTAGCCCAGAATGATTCACGGTCATAATGAGCTTCGAGTAAGTGGCGAACAACACAATATACAGGCGCAGTTACATCGAGATCGTTTCAGCGACATGTTTCATGATGTAAACATTAAATTGACATGTCCATTTAATTATGACAGTCATATACAAGAGAAAATGGCTTAAAGCGGTAATTATCATATCGACATTAATTTGTCAGCAGAGTCAGAGCAGCATGGCAAAATGAACGCTGAAGCTGTTGTCTAACAGTCACTATACAATCGGAACTGACTAAGCTTTCAGGATCATGCTTTTTGCTACTTACCACAGTGTGATTGTAACACAAAATGCAAAACAAACACATCATAATTACAAACAGAATAACGCTGCCAGTGGTGTGACCATCGTGTACGGTGACTTTGTACAGCATTAAAATTAAAAGCTCAAGTGTGAAATGCTGTGATTAACACTGCAATAGCTTGATCACACTAAATACTGAATAGTTATTTTCATACCACCTTTATTGCCAAAATTTATTTTTAAAAACAACACAACCCAAAAAACATTATGTATGATAAAGCAAGCCTATCTGAAAAAGTAATTCTTAAAAAAAACAGCACATTGCTAATATTCCTTGTACGTAACGTTCACAAAGGATTTAGAAACTTACGACTCTGTGTATTTTGAAACTTCATGCAGGCCTGTGTTAAGAACTGTACTAGCAACTACAAGCTTTATACACGCCGCTGCAGCCAAAGGCTACAAAGGAAATGTAGTATATAACGATTTTGAAAATTGTTTGGTTAAATAAAAAGAAGTGATGATTTACAGTAATTGTAAAAGATTTTTTAAACTGTAACGAGACGGACAGCGGTGACATTAATCTCACTTGGATAATGGCTTTAAATGTCTAATGTACATGCATAATATATCCCATAAATTGCTTACCAGTACATAAATTTAATTTAGTCTTTTGGTCGTGTTGATTTTAGCAAGATGCATCCACTTTTTGCACATCTTATATTTTTACACATTATCCATATTACATCGCTAAGGTCAGGACACAGTCAATACCAGACAGCAGGGGCGTTAACCTGTGCACGACGCTGCAGTGACACAGCTGCAGTAGCACCAGAGGAGGAGCGAGTCAAGGCATAGGCAACGTGAACAAAAAATTTGGCAAAGTTCGGCTGTGTGGTTTTCGAGTTATGCGAGTGACAGACAGACAGACAGACGGACAGACGAGACATACTCATCACAATATTTTCGCCACACTCACATGGTTTGTACTCGACGGTGGCCATGTCCTGCGGCACCAGCTCTCGCTCGAGCAGTCCGTCGTCCTTGTCCTTGGCCAGCCAGCGGCCGTGAGGAAAGACCCACTTCTTGCCGAGCGACGGGCAGTCGATCTCGACGTTCTCCAGGTACCACGCCCCGCCGCCGCCCGCGTTGTCGTGACCGATCCTGCAATCAAACATAGCAAATTTCGCTCCCGGTCAGGGGCGTAGCGACGGGGGGGGTATATCGG
>Ga0209782_1002081_pt1 | contig 10968 bp, 3 predicted proteins | sample WorMetmaBAHAMAS1_FD_187390 | JGI IMG/M metagenome (GOLD analysis project Ga0209782, IMG submission 187390) | Marine gutless worms symbiont microbial communities from Max Planck institute for Marine Microbiology, Germany - Inanidrilus... | ecosystem: Host-associated > Annelida > Digestive system >...
TATCAATACATTGTCTCGAGACTCCCATCACAGTATATACAATATCTGCAAACAGCTTTAATTCATGCTTGTCTACTAATGCACGACACAGTTTGAAAGAAAACACTAAAGCCACAAACGAATTTAATGTTAATACTGTGGACAACTGGTAAGTGCAGTCAATAGAGCAACACTGTTGCTGAAAATACCAAAAATAAATGGTGTGACTGAAAATTCGGGAAAAGAAAGATACAAAGGTGGAAAATGCTCAAAGATGACTTTTTGGATTTCTAAGATGCAGTGTCAATCTTTTACAAAATAAGGTGCAAATGTGAAATTTCTTCAGAATTTTTATGCCAAAAATTACTGAAGTCGGCTGATTTACGACGAGTTATTGAAAAAATAAGAAGGGAAACTGTTTTTAGTAGTATAGAAGTAGGAATAACAGAAACTTATTAGAATACATTTTATATACAATGATGATAATGACTGCAGCTATGATGAACAATCCCAATCCAGCAGCTCAGTGTTGCTCTCACACACTTCTTTAAACAACTCCTCAACAAGACGGTCACTAACAGAAGCAGACTCTAAACTTGCTGGTGTAGCAATTGCAACAGTTACACCTTCTGGCTGTGCAGGCTCAAATACGCTTTCAAAATTGGACGACACATGTACAGCAATCGGTGGAGTATGCGTAACTACATCGACTGTATCTGTTTCTTTAGATTCAGATGTCATCAGGACCACTGTGCCATTATTTCGAGTGGGTGGTCGAAAAGACACCCCACTAATTAAGTGGTCCCCACGTGCTGGACGGTCCCAAAAATTTATGTCATTCGATACTGGCATGTTTCGTAAGCTGCCCAACTGTGAGTTATTACAACAGGACGGTTCAGTGCCTCCGGTCAATATGTCTAGTGATCCATCGCTGGTAAATTCTGCTGCCAGGGCATCTGATAAGCTGAAATCCAACATTACTGATGCGGGAACTGAGCGACTCCTGTACGGCGACGGTGTCTCTTCTGATGTATGGCCCAGAAACTCTGCCAAGCCAAGATGCAAGCGCTGATCACTGGCAATGATGTCGGAAATTTCTGCCGACAATGGCGAGTAACTGCGATCGGCTGTGAAGTTGGCACCAGAAGTTGCACCAGAGTCGGACAGTACCGTCATCTGTTCACCTGAGAACGCCTGCGGAATGTCACGGTTCAGTGACTTGTGCCGAAATCTTCTTCTCCGCTTGCCACGATCATGACTTACCACTTCAGAACCAGTCGTCGCAGCCTGCAGCTCAGACCCAGCTTCATTACTAAAGTCGTTCATTGTACTGGTTGGCACCTTTGCTGTTGGCCGTACTAGGCCAGATGAAGACGGAACATCTTCCGACAAGTTCTGTATTGGAGTGAAACGAGCATAAGTATTTCCCGTAGAGAAGTCTGGCGGATGACTATCAGAACTACCAACAGACGAGCTGCTACCATGATATACAGCTGGCTCCCAGAAAGCAGCCACCGTGTTCGGACGACTGTCACGCACTGATAAGACATCAGAAGTTGGCAGCGGCTCACCTAGTGTCGACACTGGACGACCTGCAAACAACGGCGGATAATTTGGATCAGGTCGCAACTGTTTACAGTGCTCTCGCAGCGACCTGCGTGACAGCGTGGCCTGCTGAAGTTGCTGCAGAGTCATGTTTTCTGCAGAACGGTTCACCAGGGATGCTTTTGCTGGTGGCGGTTCTGCCATATCTAAATCAAACTCAATGCCAATATCATCGGCCTTCAAACGTTCACTTTTTGGTAACGTGGACAGCAGACCAGAATCACTGAGGAATTCTTCCAGAGCACTCTTCTCGATCAGATCGATGTTCAGCGTCCGATCCAAGCCCTGAACACGGAATGCCTCGTCAGATGGAACAGATAATGACTGAGTTTCATCTGTGTGTGGCCTCTTGCGCGTGGCGGTTGACACTATCGACGCAGCTGTAGATGGGGCGTCACTTTGAGTTGTATAAAGTGTGCAAACTGCTGAAAAGTTGAGCATGTCAGATACAGAGCAAGGCCGCTCAAAAGACGATCTCCTCGCAACTACAGAAGGCTTAAATGTCAATGTCTCATTGTCAACATTTAGTGAATTCAACAGCGCAAACTGTTCAGTGGCTGGTAACTGCTGACATATCGCAGCTGGTTGATAAACAGTCTGCAGCGAAACGGCACCTAACTGGAGCTGCATCTGCTGCCTTTGTCGTTCTTCTTTCAGCAGCGAAGCGACTGGCCGAGAATCTTTCATGTATGTTTTCCACTCCAAGTCACATCCGTTATTCTCACGCAATAATGACATGACAGTTTTTGACGACGCCGCTGATGCCGCTGTCGACGACTTGTTAGATGATTGTGAACGTGACGACTTCGTTGTGACACAGGTCGTTGTTACCACAGCACTCGTAAGAGTGGCCGTTGAATGACATGCTGGGATCACTTTATTTCTAACATAATTAACTACTGGAACAGAACTGCTGTTCACAGTGCTAGCATGCTGAGCAGTATGAGCAAACGACATTCTCATACTGCCAACATCAGGCGTACAGGTAGTTTTAGTGGTGGCTCCAACTGCATTCTGAAAACATGACACAATAGCATGACTGCGGCCTGGTAACACAACACTTGCCGACACATCGCTTCCTGCAAATGAAAGATTGCGAACAGTTGACGATCCCGGCACAGGCTTCAGCTGTGGCAGGCGCACGGTTTGATCAGCTGTTGGCACCAACAATATTGTCTGGCTGGACGGCTGTGACTTGTGTAAGATGGTTGGTGATGCAACTACCTGGCCAACTGGCCTCGATGAAACAATGGGCGAAGGTAGAACAATTACAGGCGACTCAATCTGTGATGTATTTGGAGACATCAGCATAAAGCGAGCACTGGGTGCACTGCCCACTGACTGAATAGCTGCTGGTTTCACAGCCGGAGCTACAGTCTTCTGCAGCACGTCTAAATCATCGGATGCCGACTTCGGCAAGATACGTTTCGGCGGCGTAGAAGCAGTGGCGGCAACGAACGACTTGCTGAGCAGTGCCTTTGACAGCATGCAGTTGCTGCAGCTGGCAGGACTCCCGGATGTTGCCGCAGCACCGTTCTGCGCTCGCACCAATCGCCGTTCTTCCTCCATCTTGTCCTTCAGCAAAACCATCGCCTTGCGCTCCTGAACGTTCTTCCGCAGCAGAGCGTGAGTGTCGTTCGTTGTAGGACCCGTGTCGTTGATGTCCGCTAAAAATTACACATTACGAGTCTAAGCATGCTACGCTTTGATTACACGAGGTTCTGCTAGGACTGCTGCTGATGCAAAGATCACACTCTGGGTCACTTTTATCTTTCAACTGGACTTTTAGTTATAAAACTGGTTTAAACCAAAACTCGGTTTAAATCCTAATTATGATGGAAAATTAAGTGTGACAACATAGACTGGATATAAATTGAGTTTAAAATTAATATTAAGACTAAAATTCACTTCTAAACTCAGTTTAAAGTCAAGTCAAGACTGTACTTTGATGGTTTTAAATCAAAGTTAATCTCAATAATCTGTATCATTCATTTTAAAACCAAACTACCTAATGCATTATACAATTAGCTCAGCAAAAATTAAACCACAAAACTTAAGAGCGAATCTATTCTATCTCTCACTCAGACTTATGGTGCTGTGTTCGGTGTGTTCTGTGTTAGTTCATTTAGTTTAATTTATGAACAAGTGAGAAAAACCGAACAAAAGCTGACTATCAGCATTGTCAGCTAACAATGCTAAGCAGAAAATCAACAAGAGGGCCTAGCAGTGGCTAACATAGCGCGAGATGTTGTAGTTTAGATTATCCCTCCCCGCGACCACAATGCGCGGTAAATTTGAATCGGAATTTGAAAACAAAATTAGCTATAATGTGCCAATGCACTTCCGACATAGACAGACGGACAGACACTGACATCGTAGCATAAGCGCGAGATGCCATATATTACATCTCGCATGAAAAACTACAGAAACAAAACAAATATAACCTGCTGGCAGAAGGCCAACAATTGTGCTGTTTGACTTAATGGCTGCAGCGGTCATAACAGAGAAGGCATGAGCAGTCCGACTGCTGACGTACTGCTTCTGTATAAGAAACTCAGCGAGCTCCGAGACGCTGGCAAACTGCTGATCACACAGCTTCTGAGCCCACTCAAGCACGACAGTCTCAGCATTTACACTCTCGTTACGAGGACCATTCTGCTGCTGCTTCTGCTGCTATAAAACAACCATGGCAACTTCGTTAGCACATACATACCTACGTATATTTATAATGTGCACAGTGGTCAAACGTAAGGCTTGAATCAGTCTGATGTCTCTTCTCTGTTGCTTATACTCTACTGTTATTAGACACTATGCATATGCAAAAACAAAATGTCACTAATGACTTCTGATGTGCATAACTAAACGTTAATACTGCATACAAGCATACACTTTTGAAAGTTAGTTGGTCAAACTTTGGCATCAATTGTGCAGTGTCCATATCTGTAAAAAAAATCAACCTCAGCAAGTAATTAAAAGTCAATTCTTGAGTCAGAATTCCAGTAAGCAGAAGCAACCTATGTGCAGAAAGTTGCAAGTAAGTTGTAAGTTCCCAACTAGTAACTTGAAGTCAATTCCTGAGTCTCCGACTGAAGTCTTTAATCTCAAACTCTACTAATGACATATTCCATACTGGCTAGTTATGACAACTATACAAGCTAAAAGGCCCAGTAATAACAAAAATATTATCATATCTCCATTATAATGACTACAGTTACACACTGTTAACATGTTTTGTAAACATGTCAAATGATACTGACTGCAGTAGGACTATTATGCAGATATATATAACTACTAGTCTATTGTACACTGCCACTGTGTCACTACTCTCTGCACTTGTAATACAGGTACTGGGTGGCACCAAAACAACAGTAATCTATTTACCATTAACAAACCAGATGGTGAGATAAAAACTGGTATTTCCGGCATGTGGTAAACAGGAACAGCATTAGCATACTGGATGCCATGGTGTACATATCTGATGCATATACATAAGGAAAACATGGCAACACATGCAAACAGAATGCATTACACAGTCGTCTGCAAATCCTTAGAAATCACTGCATTTAAATAGAATTATTGCATCAAAACAGCCACCATTACAAATATAGTCAGTAACAGTGCACATTGAATTTTCCATTTTTATTAATTTTAATGTTATTCAGTTTCAACTTTTTTCAATTTCACATGATTATTTCAGTCTAACATTATTTTCTATTACCATTAATAGTCATTTATCAAATGATGAATACTGCTAACTAATTATTCTGTTCTTTTTTAAACAGCCTTTATATACAGCCTACTTTACACATGCTCTTAAGATTACACCAAGTCCTCAACTAGTTTGCAAAACATCTTTTGCACTGTTTGTTAAGTATGTATTACAGGATGCACTCGCTTTCTGAGACCCAACCAACAGCATAAAGCAATGACAGACTGGAGCTATTTAACAAGATGAACACATCAGAAAGAATACTTGGTGCCACCACGTTTGCCAAGACGTCTTTCCCTGACATTCGGAAAGACTATCCTCACAGCTTTCCCAAACTCAGTCATGCTGACAGCATTAAAGTGATGCTGTGAGGCAAACAATCTGCAACACATCATTTCAAAAGGCTTCAGTGTGATATATCAAAGATACTTCGAAGTCACACAGCAACTTCGACAACATCACATCTCCCACCAATCTAAGAGTCATATGAAGAAGTGCAGTAAACACATAAAATGATGCAAGCCAGAACACAATAACTAAAGTAAAAATATATGCAGTCATACTGATATTAATATGTCTTAAAAACTGCGATATATGGCCAAAAATCAATGGCTGGATGCAGAGATACACCAAAAAATTGAAGCCGGGTATAAGCACACGTTTAAAAAAATCCCTCGGCATATTCATATAGCATTTTGAAATATGTCACATGAAAAGTCTAATTTTTGAAATGCATGTATTTAATTGCTAGTTTTTAATTTAATTTGATTTAAATTCAATTTCAATAATAAATTATTGCCCAGCGCTAATTGCAAAAAAATATTCTGTGCAAATATCTAACATTTTTATAGTATGCCATTTTGTTGAACATTTTCAGTGCATTAATTTAGCTGTGATAAACATAAACAACTTGCACATGATGTATCAAGAGCAAAGGCAATAAATCATGCATCCGTGACATACAGCTTACTTCCAAAATTTGATCTACTCATGCACAACAAAAATTAACACCCGATTTATATGTACGCCAGCTCATAAAATCTTCACGAGAGCCCTGTGTATAATCTCCACAGTGATAGAGTAAGTAAGTCAATAAATGTTTTTCTGGTAAGGATGCACCTAGATAATAGTGGATAAAGTGCCATTGATGGGTTGTTGTTGTTGTTGTTGTTGTTGTAATGTACTACAAAATTTGAAGTGATATCTCAAACTTTACAAATGACTCACTTAATGTCCACAATAGCAAAATGTACCAGTATATGATAACGTAATTATTACCTGTACTTTTCATATAACTCTTGTTTTGACAAGAATGCATCGTTGTTTTCTTTCAAGTGAGTTTTCAGCCAGTTGATCACTGTCTGGTTATTGCTGTTGTCCTTATCTGCCACTCTGTGAAATGTCAAAACATAAAAAATGTACCAAACAACAGCTGCAATGCAACATTTATACATTATTCAACTTGTACCACATGCACTGTCAAGATAACTCAACACTGGAGGGATACTGGGACAGCAGTTGTGAAGTACTCAGATGCTCCATGATACAGAGGGAAACTAACCAGTAGAGTTTAATACGATTCAAGACTTGCATTTTTGTGAGTGATATGATGGCCATTCCAAGCATCACAGTCACAACTCATACTCCTATTCCTCTTGAACACATATGCAGTCAACCAACAATAGTTGAGTTCCATATCCCTAACCACACTCCTGTTGCGCTCGACCTATTAGCCGAGTTAGCCGGAACAATAATTTTGAAAGTGGGTCAATAACAATTTTCTAACTGCAGTCTGGCGCCGGTTGAAAGTGGCTGAATATTGGTTACAAGTCACCTGTGCACATCCCAGATGTTGATAATGGTTAGTCTGGATGGTTATTCTTCACTGACCAGCTGGTTGCATGATGACACAAAAATAACATCAATGTCTTGGTAAAAATCCAATGGGTTTACCACATTGATGGTACAAAAATTTTTTTTTACAATTTTTGACCAATAACCTGCTATATCTCAAAAAGGTACACAAGTGGGATACAGTTGCCGATATCTGAATGACCCCTATCATATATTTTAAGTTAAGTTATCCAGTCTATCTTCAAAACAGATAAAGATATGCAATTCAAATTTAGTTAAATCATGATCATAGTTAGGGACCAATGTCAATCAAAGTGACATGTCCCATAAATGAAACTAGTTGTCTACCATGAAAAACATAAACTTCCACAAAATTCCATTAAATGCACTATTTTCCATCCATATATTTCAGTGCACTTAGTATCAGGTTTAACAGTTTCAGACTTTATATAATATATTTCTAAATAACAGATGACATGGCTCATGACTTTTCAAACTCTACTAAATTGTAAAAATTTCCAAAAACAATGGTATATTTTCTGGTAAATTAAGTTGTTGGCTAATCATGGTCACTACTCACACAGTCTGCAATGAGTGAAAAAAGGAGCCAGTTGGAAGTTTCAAATACAGCAGCAGCTTTCCAATGTCAGACAATTTATTCACTTTGTCCTGCAGCAACAACGACACATCTGCTACATAGAAATACATACTGACTGACAGAGTTAAGGCTTAATGTCCCACCTGAGATAAAATAAGCCATTTTGGAGACACTCTTCCATTGGCTAGTACTGAGAAACATGAAATGCATAAAATCATACAATAACAGCACTACTAACTGACGGAACTACCATGTTTCAAACTACTAACTGTGGTAGCTTCATTCATCACACGAATGAAGTTGCTCAACGTTGAGCCCGGTTAGTAATGGGATGGGTAACCGTCTTCGGGCAGGTATACCACCTTGGTATGTAATCAAGTCAACTAGGTCAACTCAGCCTTGCATCCCTTTGGGGTCGCTAAATCGAGTACTAGCCTTAATTGGCTGGGGTAAAGGCGGGAATGTCACCTCAGCCGGGTGGCAGGTAACATTGTGTGATCCCAAATGGCACGCGAGTTCCCGTAGCGGTGCGGTGCTCGTAAAACAAACTGCTATATGCTCCTTTACCTTTTTTACCTTTATTAATAAAAAACAATGTAGAGTCTAAAGGTTAAGGTACACCATGTATGAGACTTTAACCAAATAAAAGCCTACAGTTTAGTTGTTAAATAACTCTGCAACTATTTATTTAACAAATGCAAAACAGCTTACCAAAATTGTTCTGATAACATCCATAGCATCAGAGCTAATTACACAAATGCAAACACATACAGTGTAACACACATGTACAAATACATTATATACACTTTACATAATACAAGACAGAGATATACATCGAGGACTGATTGGAATAAGGTTTAACTGCAGATTTTACATTAAACAGGTCATTTCGGTGACACTATTCCCAGCAAATCTCTTGGATAATACTGAGAAACAAACTCAAAACCAGAGATTGTGATATTCCAATCCGTTTCTTTCAGAACGCCAGTATGCCAAATAAATGAAAATCTTTCAATTTCGGCACAATTTTCATTTTCTACCCCACTTTAACTCAAAAACTACTGAACCGATTTTCACCATTTTTTACACGATCTAGAGCAATTAGTAGAGCTATTAATGCGTGCATCCGCAAGAAGATATTGCATTTCGTTTCAGAATAAAAGAGCGAAGAGTGAAGACGGTCAATTTTGACGTTGGCAAAAATCGCCCAAAATTAATTGGTTACCATAGCAACGTCCCTTGGACTACTGCGAAAATTATGTCAGTTTTATAATCAGCATATATACATCTATCAACGCTGAAACATTGGTAAAGACTGGTTCATTAGTTGTCGAGATATTCGGCGATATAAGCCAATTTCGGTCGAGTCGCAGCACAATTTTCATTTTCTACCCCACTTTAACTCAAAAACTACTGAACCGATTTTCACCATTTTTTACACAATGTAGTACAATTAGTGAAGCTATTAATGCACCCATCAGCAAGACGATTGTCCATCCCATTTTAAAATGCCAGGGTGCTGAGTGAAGGTCATTTTGTAAATTTTGCCCCAAATTGGTTGCCATGGCAATGTCCCTTGAGATATCAAAAAAGAGGTCCAGATTGATCATCTGCACCCAAAACGCTTTCATTCAGTGTAAAGATTGCAAGATCGGTCCAGCGGAACCTGAGATCATTTATCTCCAAGAAATCATTAAAAAAGATGCGGAAGAAAGAAATTACGGAAGGTGAAATATATAGCCCGATCGGCAGGTTTGCCGAGCGGGCTAAATAAGCTAGAGAAAAAGGAAGAAGTGATTAGGTAAACAAACACACACACACACAGTCTATATAGTGCCAACATCGACAATGTTTGACTACAGAAACAAAGTAAAACAAACAATCTATTTTTAGCAACAGCTTCCGCTGAGCTAATCTAGCTTTAGACTCAGTCGAAAGATTAGCGTTCAGATTAAGCTTTCCATTCAGTCTTTAGACTCAGCGAAAGACTAATCCAAAAAGTGAAGTCACCCATTGTACCTAAACACAAACCGTTCAATGAATATGCCAACATCACAACAGTTCAACCATCAGGTTCAAGAAAAAGCTATGTACCGGTAACTGCATACCTAACTGTTCTTTCAAGCTCATCTTTCATAACATCCAATGAACAATCTGTGCTTTCCATAACAGTATGTGAACTGTAACACAAAAAGTCAACCAGATTTATATCATTACATAATGTCCAGCCGCATTAATACACTTGCAGAGACATAGGACATCAGCACTTTTATGTGACTGCCTATCTTGGCAGTGAGATAACTGTGACAAGACGTTGGTTGCTGGTTTTCCAGCATGTCAGTTTGTTTAATCTGACACCCGCCATGTGAAAGGGCAGACTGTCAGACACACAGGCAGAGAGAGAGAGAGTGAGTGAGAAAGACAGCTGGAGAGACTTGCACCGCCGCTAACCATTGCAAGTTGCAACAGCTGGATAACGACATCCAAACGACTACTGTTTGGCAGATTTTATATATCTGGATATTTATTTGAACAACTGACATCCAGATATTGGCTAACAAGCCTAGAAATGATCATAGTTTACACTTATGAGTGCAGCAGCAAGACCAGTCCTTTCAGTTTCCCAGTTGACTGATCAGCAAAACTGCATCAGCACAGCAGGGGAGGCGAGGCAATGACTTAGCAAGCATGCTATAATAGGCAGGTATTGGGCCGAAACTCGAAATCAAGACTCGATTTAGACCTTAAAAAGATTACCAAAGATTTAACATCCTTTTTTCACATGGTTGACTTGGTTTGGCTACTGAGCTGACTACCCAATCATCTGACTGATTGACTGACTGACTAAGTCAGTCCTGTCTCTTCCCATGCTTGTTAAAGGGGAGCACACTGCGGCAATTCTCAAAAGTCCAATAACTGTGAACTCCCTCATATCTCCAGTAACATTAGCAGTGCCACGCCAACATATCTGCTGCTGAGTAAAGATTAAAAGAAACCACTGGCAGGCCTCCGACTCAACGAGTATGACTGTGATGTCTAGCTAACTGACCTGTCAAAATGACATGAAACAGACCACCTGCCTGCAGTGCAGCTGCACGTGGTGTGTGGCAACATAAGACACAGTCCCCTCCCCTCCTCTCCTCTCTCCTAGCATGGCATGATTTAGCAACTGGCTGTCTAGTGTAGACCCCTCAGCCAAATTTTCTTCATCCTGCCACTAATA
>Ga0209782_1002082_pt1 | contig 10966 bp, 6 predicted proteins | sample WorMetmaBAHAMAS1_FD_187390 | JGI IMG/M metagenome (GOLD analysis project Ga0209782, IMG submission 187390) | Marine gutless worms symbiont microbial communities from Max Planck institute for Marine Microbiology, Germany - Inanidrilus... | ecosystem: Host-associated > Annelida > Digestive system >...
ACTGTGGACTTAGCAAAATTACGCCACGGCACACTGTTAACTGAGATCAACAATGTGGTCGACAACGGGCCTCTGTTTCTCTCACCTACAGCACTGCCAATACACTAAGGCTCAAGATCCATGGGTTCGATTTCTTGTGTGTTTGATGCAAACTTGCTTGTATAATTCGTCGACGGCAAATCGAACAAGTGGAGTGTGGGCCTTACCATGTATGTATGTGCTGATAACTGACAGGTGAAGGTCATACGTGTAGGTAGCAATGTGCTTTAAATATCGCTGGCAGCGCTTGCTGCTGGGTGATTTCACTTGGCGTGCAGTATAGTATTGGCAGTGTTGCGTGAGGTAGCGTAGCGCAGTCCATCAGCGTTAGTAGATATACTTGTGTAAGAAAAAATGGCATTGCTGTGGTTTACAAAAGTAGACTCCTGCTATATTTGAGAATAATTTAAACAAATATTGGTCAATATCAATAATTTTTGGTAGACTGAATCTACAATGAGTCTTCAATGTTTGGATGTATAGTGTGATTATTTAACTTAATAGGGTACAAGCTTACTTTAATTTTATAGCAGCCATTTTACACTGTTTGTTGAAAACCGGACACTTGTATTACTATAACAAGATATTTACAACAAATCACAAAATGTTTAGCCATTCAACATGAAGTTGTTTAAAGAGGACATGTTTCATCCATTATTACATCAAATTTTGAAAATGGCATCGCTTTGTATGAATACAAGCCGAGAAACATTGTCTCCATTTGTCAGTCGCCTCATTCACAAACTGTCTGCTGTACGCCAGATGAGATCTCACTCAGATACAGCATCAGTTGTTCTTTCATGTTTAAAAAAATCGTTTGAAGTTGTCTACTATCTTTTTATGGCACTCTTTCACCTGTCTTTTAGCCCAACACTTTTAAGCTCATACAGATTTTACAAAATGAACTGATTCTTATTGCACAGACCCCCTATTTTCTGGATTAGCGTCATCTGCCATTGATGGCTGTCATGGAAATAAAGTAAGCTGATACCAAGTTTTATCATAACTCATCAACTACCTAGTTGAAGAGTGAAGACTGTACGTTCATTGTACAATTAATTATTAATATTGACTAACAGTTGTTGAAGTTATTTGAAAATATAATAGGAGTCAGGTTTTTAACCACAGTGTAATATGGCTTTATACTTTGTAGATTTGTATTACACATATGTGAATATGTGCTGTGCGGGTATTGTCATTACAGAGCCAATGTTAAGGAAGCAATGCTGCTATCTTCCATCAGGAATTAAAGACATGACCACCATTTGGAACCTGTGGGATGTATCCCCTTCAACTTTGGAGAACCTGGGGACCAAGCATATTTGGTCACGTCCAACTTTTGCAGTTATTTTTTATTGTGCTTGACGTGTAAATTTTTTGGAGGCGCTCTAGCTTTTTATTGGCTGCCTGGGTCCACAGGGAAGCTTGTGGATTTAAGGGGTAGGGGAATAGATGCAGAAAGAGAGTGAGTGGAACAGCTGTGGGCAAAATAATGGCAGGAGATCGAGAAGGTTGGAAGATGGAAAGGGAAGGGATTCAGCCCAAATTGAGATCCGCCACGCATGTGGTCCTGGTCCCCTCCAACATTTCGGCTGTAACTGTGTGAGTTGATATTTTCCATAATTTGGTGGACGTTTTCCAGTGTTAACATTCACGTGTAACACTGAACACTAGCAGTATGGCAGCACTTTGCAGTGTCATTGACTTGAGAACACAGCTTTTAGAATATAATATATTGCGATATGACAGTTACTTTTTGCTTTTCAGTGTTCTTGTTTTTGTCAGAATTTTTTACTTTGTTTTTCTTACATCTCTTAGTCTGGTTTTTATAATGTAATAACAGTGTCATAAGATGATTCTGCATGTTAAACAAAGTCTGCATATTTATGCTGGTCATTTTAGCCGATTCCAACACGATGGCGTCATGGCAATATACGACGAATTCGAGTCCGATATCGTGTGTTTACTGAAGCCCGCGATGGTGCTTGGAGTGTTATGAGGCTTAGTCCTGCCAATTCGTCACTGTTACCGAATGATGTCAGCCTAAGTAACAACCAGTTTTATGAGATTACCGTTGATGCAGAAACTGAGGCCGGCTTCAGTGACTCCTTATATCTTCAGTCGATCATTCTGCCGACTGCTGCTACAGGTAACACTGTGATTTTGTGTAATGTGAGAATTAATTGATATTACAGACCACAATGTAGCACACCACAATATTATGCAATGAATGCAGTATCAGTTGATGCTGTATAGTCACCACAGCTGTATATATTATCAGTGGGGTTAATCCATGTGCATGTGGATGGGGGCACAAATAGCATTACACTTACGGTCGCAGCAAAATACTAAAAATGACTCGTACTTGTCCATATTTACTGTGGTATTTGGGAGCAATTTCGTCTGGGTGCCCATGCCAACATTTATCAATGTTTCTGTTATGCTTAAAGAATGGCCCAGTGTTGTCAGCAGTCGACTGACGTTGAAAGATGGGAAGGAAGACATAAATCAACAGTCGGAATAAGATAAGTCATTTGCTCATATTAGTTGTAAGTCACATATGATTATATTTTGAATAACCTGAAGGGTCTTGGTCGAACTATGTCTAACCAGTGCTTGACATCAGTTTTGTAGTTTTAGTTTACAACTAAGTAGCACTTTGTGGCTGACGTGTATTTTAGTGCCTGCAAAGCCAGAGAATTTCTCAGTCTTTGCTGATGACCATGGCAATGTCTACTTCAATTGGTCTGTTGTAACTGGTGCCAGTGGCTACACATTCTATTGGTGCCATCACCACAGCCATATGAATCGGTGTTTGGTACGAATTAGTTTCTCTGCATATTTCTGATCATCTGCTGTCGTTCCATTCAAGAAATATCTGCTGTTGTGGAGTGGTTTATTTCGGTTATCCATATTATTATTTTGTACAGTCTGTCTCAGAAATTTGTAAAATTTAAGGTGATGTGACTACCACAAATCTTAATTAGCATTATTAGATATGCTAATGATCTAATCACTTGCTTTTATGTATATATAGTTGCTTTTAGAAGAAGCTTTATACGACGTTTCAGACTGGCAGACACAAATATAGTTTACTTTTTTAGCAATTTAATTGGTTGATTGATTTGGCATGCTATTTTATTCTTAAGTGCTTTTGGTCTATGGTGGTTATTAATTATACTGCCATATTTTTAAGCAAAAGATAGTCATTTGGTTTTAGACCAAAATCTTTAGTGATAATTGCCCATCTGAATGCTTATTTTGTTGTTTGGTGTGAGACCAAATTGCCGAGATTAAGCTTGGTCTGGTGTGACACTAAACTTTGGCTCGAGACCAGAGTTTAGTGTCACTTCACATTCTGCACTAATCAGGTCATAGGCTACACTTTCAGTCTTGGACTTTGGTTTTAGCAAATAATAAAATCACACAATTATTTGAACACAGTGTGCAACTGTTGTAGAAGGACAGTTCATTGAGGTGGACACAACTGACCAGTATTGAGTCTTTTGGTGTCTATGCCTTCCGACCACCACGACCGCTAGAGTTGTCACAGCATTATATTGGCAGTATATATCGCTTTGCCATCTCAGCTGAACATTCCGTTTTTCAGAATAATTTCACTGTTAGCAGCGGACTTCTGTGGAGTGACTGCGTTTATAATGCCAACAAAAGTGAGTCTGTTTTCATGACTGCTGTTCATGCTGGTTACTTTCCTCGTACAGATAGCGATTAGTGCTTATTTGTTTCCAGAAGTTGTGACATGTTGCTGGGGAAAAAAGTGAGGTGTAATTTTTACAACTGGTGGAATATATTTTTATCCATTGCTTCCAGTCCGCATTCTAATTTTTTGTAGTGCAAGTGTTTTATTATGGTGTTAAGATATGAACTTGATATGAACCAGTGGTGGTGATACGATATGCAAACACATATCGTAATTTTTTCCAGGCATTGAAGCTCTTAAGAACTAGATCTTGTGAAGACTGTTATCCATCCATCTCGACAACAGCATCAGAACTATTTTCTTGAGCTGAATACCAATCCAAGTGAATATTTGGGGCAGTGACAGAGCCAACGTTGCAGCCAAATGAGCTCTTTACTTGCTTGTTACAAATATAAAATTTTCAGCATGCAAACCTGTCCCTCACATATCCAGTGGCAGGGAATTGTGACTCAATAAATGACATGCTGTCTTCCCCACCATTAATGGAATCACATGTATTCAAAATAGGTCCCATCACAGTTCCGTACTTATTAAGAGATGTGAATTGGTCACTGTTGCTTAATACTTAATATCTGGTGGTTACCTCCCAGTGTGTTAGATTTGCACAGACTTCCATTAACAATAAACACATTCAAGTGGAATGTGGCAACATACAGAATAACTGTGAAAAATTCACTATGGTCTGCTCTCGTATAGACTTGTCTGAAGCATTAACAATCGTACTATTCTTGAAACCCATTTTAAAAATCGACTATAATGTTTCTTATTTACATTTTCTGTTAGCTCTTTAATTTTACATTTTTGTTTTAGCATTTTTACCTGATTTTATTCCGGTAAAGCTTTTCATGGCACTAAATGGCGATATAATTTGCTGATGTGCTATTAATACTCTACTCAGTCACATGCACTGTCTGTGATTTCTTTGTTACGCAGTTTTGACGTGTGTGTGTGTGTGTCAGGTGTATTGCCCCCAGTAGGTGTGAACTTTTCTGCTCATCAGCTCGGAGAAAGCCTCACTATCGTGTGGAAACACCCACCATGTGATCAGACTAACTACATATCTGGCTACGTTGTCAATTACACAAAATCAACAGGCAGCAACTGTCTGCTAAAAGGTTATGGCAGTTTATTTATTTTTAAATTGATGGCTGTCCACGATCCTAGATTTTCAAAAATTCAAAATTTAAACTGCTTTTAATGTTCCGTAGCAATTTGTGTCAAAACTTGTTGTGATAAGTTGATCTGTTCTGCAGATCTGAAATGCTTCGTAATGTGCAACCGTCAGTGAACAATGACGGAATGATAGTTAGCACTAGTTTGTTCTGCACATGCTGAAGTTATTTACGATAATTCAACGTCTAGTCGTCAGTGGCCGGCATAGCATTTTAGTCTTTTGCTCAGAACAAGCTTACCCGTTGCAGTGGCACTGCGCATCATTTGTCGTGATTCCTCAACACCCATCTACCTGCAAACTGTGGTGATCACTCACAGAACTACACGATCGTCTGACACCTTGCTGCTGTCTGTTGCAAGAACACAAACATAATTTGCATGGCATTCATTCTTGGTTGTTACTTCACACATCTGGAACTTACTACCGCTGACATTAGATGTTATCTTAAAACCACCAGCCCCTGTGCATCCTAGATAGAACTTAAATGGGCTATGTAAATATTTCCGTATTATCAGGTCATGTCGTCACTCTCTATAGAGTGAAAGCGTACTATAGTCATCGAACATTCCCTCCAACCATCTGTTGGTCTGCATGTCTGTCTGTCCATTGCATGTGGCAAAATGGCTAATTAGATATGGATGCGGTTTTGGATGATAGGTGGGATGGATCCATGGATGAGGCAGGTAGTTGGGTTTGGGGATCATTTTATTCGATGGCGTAATTTTGGGGGCAAATGTTGGGCGCCCCATTGTAACCATTGGGGAATTTGCGGCATAGATGTGCAAGTGTGTGAACCAACACGACCTGTTCTCAAATTACTTTGGGCAGTCTTGGTATTATTAGCATTATTACATAATTTTATTGACTAACCAACTCATGGAGGAAAGGATGCTGTCTTTACATCAGCTATCTGACAAAAGTCAACTTTAGTCGAAATCGAAACACTGCTTAGTGTCTTCCATGGTTTCGAAAGATGGGCAAATTTGTTTCTGGCAGCCGATTGATTGCTTGTTAATTGGGCCAAGATTGAGGCATCTCAAACACCTCGTTAGAACTTCTTTATGCTGCTGCACATCATCTGTTTAATTTTTGCAATTAGCATGCACTTTTTCAGTTTCTGTGAGGACAGATGTTCCTGCATTATCCGCAAAGAATTGCTGTGATTTATTTCACTGACTATATAAGCAGCTGCTGCCGGGGCCGACCGAACTGTGTGACATTTTTGATTCTGCTCTGATCATGTTTCGTTGTTATGGATGAATTTATTCGTCCAGGTAGAGATCTAGATGAGCGTAGTATGTAATGTATGTCTGTCTCGATGATAAATGACAAGTTTTGGATGAAATGACCTTTAACCCAGATATATGGAAGGATGGTTTATCTTTACCCTATTTGGATCACCTTTAGAGGTCAAGGTCAGTGTTCAATGCCGAGAAGGAAAATTTACAGGATGAAAAATATGTGCAGCTATGCTGGCATATTACGAGGCAAGACAAAGGCACAGTTGGCTATAATGCAATCTTGAATTTTAAAATGTAAATAACTTAATAACAGTAGCACACATTTTCTGTGTTTGTCAAGATATTAGTGCTAAAGTGGTTACTGTGGCCTGCAGTGAGGGCTTTCTAGTGATATTTTTTTCATAACCTTTAAGAAGGTTGCATCTTCTTAAAGACAGTCCAGTTATTTGGACCACCCTTGTCAATTTTGCCCCATTGTGTTTTCAGGAGCAAGAAATTTCACTTCACGTTTTCTGTATGTGGCAACTGTGATTTCTGTTTAACAGACTGGAAGCAGGAAAGAGTTGATGGCGCAGAGAAAACGTCTGTTGTTATACGGCACCTAGAAGCTGAGGAAGAGTATTGTGTTACAATGAAGAGTGTATCATTTATTGGTGATTCATACTTTACCGCACCCCTGAAACGTCGTGTCTTTCGAACAGGTACCGATGCCTTTGTTTTCGTAAAAAGTTACGCCATGCCGTTATCATGATAACTAATTGCTTGATACTTGTTACTTTCCCTTTCATGCATAGTAAACCAGTTGAGTACTTTTTACTGCTAAATTTTCTCATTTCACAGCTTAATCTTCAAGACACACCAATCCAGATGGGAAATTGTTACAGATATATGTCGCATACGTGTATGTTTTGTTGGCAGGTGTCTTTTGGGATCCATTCCCCATTTTTTTCAGGAGGGAGGCATAAAAACTGAAAAGTTTACAATTGCACCTATGGGATTTTTTCTCCAAGACAGATTTCCGAGATATGACAAGGAAGATTATGAAATTAGTTATAGATAAGATAGAATGATGTTTTAGTTTAATAGGCAGGTCTTAGTTTAGGCAAGACCTTTCCATATTTTTTCAGGGTTAAAAAAAAGAAAATTTTGCCAATTGGCACTTTTATCTTTGTTATGCTAAATCTCAGAAACCCACAAATGGAGATCTGGGAAATTTTTAGGTATAGATGTAGCATAAGTGGTTCTGACTAACACACATATTAGTTTTGAGGGACACTCCCTGATTTTCACATGGGTCAAAAAATGGCATTTTTGCTAAATCTTTGACAAGATTTTTAATTGATGGCTTACTGTTCGACAGTCATAAGGAATGTTGGAAACCCAACATGTAAGTGGTAATTAGTGACATATTGGAATATATCCACACCAGATTTGGCGGGGTCGGTTGAAGTTATATGTGTGGGGTAGGTTGTTTTTCAGTCATCTTGCCGCAGTGCACTAACCATAATGCTAAAATAGCAGATCAGATTTCCATGATTTTTGGCATGGATGTCATATTTCCGACCAGAAGTTGACTGATCATTCTATCGTATTCGCCAGATGGCACTGACAGCTCCTGAACAAACAAGTCATGCTGGGCTTATCTGATTATTAAGAAAAATATATTGGTGTTAGTTTTTGGTCACCATAATACAATTCAGCAACATGTAATTGTTTTACATTTACCTTTCATGTTTGTCTTAATCAACAAGTTGTGTATTTTGGACATCGTTGCATAACATTTTCAACTACGTTTCATGCAGGCAATAGTCTTTACCATATCCGTTTCAGTGGCATTTTTCCAGGTGAACTTGGGTGAATCATTTCCTTTTTGTCCTTTTCCTCTCGTGTTCGACAACAGAACATCGGAGTAAGTGGCACATGTCTTGTGGATGGCCTTCCTGTCACCCAGTTAATAAACATAAGAAACAATGTTGTCCGCAGACCAGGAAACCACACACTGGCCTCGTGCTGGGGGATGGGGTGTTGCCCGCAGGCTTTCCACCACTAGTAGTGTACTGTCTAATGACACCTAACTATCAGTGTCAAAACTAACAGCAGCCACGCATGGTGCTGTGCAGATATTTGTAGGTTTGCTGTTTTGGATCCCAGACTTGTGTAATTACCGCATGTTTTTAGCCGTGAGCAGCACATGTTATGTTATAATTTATTAATATTATGTAATATTATTTCGTTTCAGGCCTTGGTCGGTCAGCAATTGCTGGAATTGTTGTTGCAAGCATATTCGTGTGTTTCATTACTGCACTTGGAGTGTTTACAATATGCAGGTAAGTGGCAGATAAAGTCATCGGCAAGCACTGTTACTGTATGCATGTGCAAAATGGAAAAATCTTAGTGAACTAAAACAGTGCACAGTTGTTGACATTTGATTACTGCTGTATTTGTAGGAAGTTGAAGAAAACATATAAAGCAAAAACGTTTGTACCGATAATACCACCACCCAAGCCAAACGATACTTCAGTACCACTACAGGTGTTTATAGTTGTTTGTTTGGTTTGAAAAGGATGTGTTTAAAAGGAAATTGAAATAGATACTAATCTTTTTGTGGATTTTATATATTATATTAGATAACATAGTGAATGTGTTTCTTTCTGTTAAAGTGTAGTATTGTAGCATGATGTACTTTTATTCATTAGTTATCATAGACTCTGAGCAAGACAGTTGACCAAATACTAGACTCACTGGAATTTTATAGTGGAATGAACTATAAATTTACAGGGTATGAGGCCCATTAAAAGCAGCTGAACTATTATATATGAAAACACACACACTTAACAGCCCTTTGTCCGGGACTATCCAGGTGAGCTGGTACCAGAAAGGTAAACCAGTCTGGATTTACTAAAGCATTTGACAGTGAGTGGCCGTGGCATCAGCTAGGCTATATGCAAACCTGCACCTCACTCCAGACAGATAACCATAGCAGCACCCCACCACTCAGTTTTTTACAGGCCGGATGCCCTTTCTGCCTTCCAGCCAACAGTGTCAAAGAACTTAAGGCACTGTGTTATACATGAATATTGAATACAAATTAAATTTGATATGGCTGCATTAGTACAAGCATCGTCAGCCGTTGTGCAGTTTCTGTGATGTGTCTTGTAGCAAGCAAATGGCTGTCCATACATTGAGATGCTGGAACGAGAACCGATGTTAAACACCGATACCGGCAGTCATGAGATGGGACAACCTGACCACACTGACCAGCCGTCAGCCTCCATGGTATTCACTCTTTAGTCACTCACAGAAATCATTCTTGTTTGATTTCTTTGTCCTTACCTTACATAATGGAGTTAGCTAAAATGTGATTCTGTCACATTTGGATTTTGTATTTCATATCCATTGGATGTAGAATTGTAATCATGGATTTGTCACACGATCAAAGCTGGTTCAGTTAAGCCAAATTAACAAGAGGGCCTAGCAGTGGCTAGGATAGCGCGAGATGACGGTAGCTCTAGCACAAACCGTTCTTCAGATGGGTATGACAGTCATAACAACAGAAGCTAGCAGATCTTCCCCAACAAACATGGCCACAAGCAGGCCGATCAAGTGACGTCGTTTTGTTGAAGTCAACAGCCGCAATCTTGGCGGCGGCCATGTTTGTTGGGGATTATATGACAGCTTCATCTTCTCTGGCTGGCGCGGCGGCTTTGCACATCAGTTACGCAAAACCCAGTCAATCAAGCAGTTGAAGTTGCAATTAGTATCATTTGTAACAGTTTATTGTGATTTAATCTGTTAATAGTTTGTGTGTGTGTGTGTGTGTGTGCACAGGATGATGCGGCAAGGAAACATGATAGCAGTAACAGCAAAATTTCGCCATACACCATACCTTACTTGGAAGTCGCAGATGACGATGTCGATCCTACAAACACAGAGAGTTGTTCCTCTGGTATTAAGCACCCAGAGCCTGAACATCGGCCTGAGTCTGTTGTTGTGAGCGGCGGTAAGACGACACCCAGCACTGGCGACGTCCAGCCAGTGGCCAGTACTCAGCGAGTTATAGCTGCTGACAGTCCGTATGTGCCGCTACCAGCTCCCGGGTGCGACTTGCCAATCAGTCCATATACATGTGTTGAACAGGCGTCAAGTGACAGTAGTGCAGGAGTATCCGCGCCTGGTTCACGAGCCAGTGCTGATGTCAGTCCACAAAACACCGTGATTGAAGGAGGCGAGGGTACCAAGTGCGACGGCTATATTCCGTGGCCGTCTACATAGCCGCCGTCTCTGTAACTCCTGTTGACAGCTGCAGCTTGCCGTGTGTCATGTGATGCTTAGTCGCAACTTTGTTCGGCAGCGCTTGCATTTGAGACGAGTTCTATTTGTCGGCAGTTTAATTGCGTATTAGGTCGTGATTGTCCGTAGTCATCAAATGTTTTGTGATTATTTTACTGCACTGTTGTTTCCGCATTAATTTTAAAAAAGTATTGTGAGTTTTGCATGCAGTTGCTAAGTAATTCTGGGTGGCTGTTTTTTTTGTTTTCATATCTCTGCAGTCCGGCGTGAACGGAGTTTTCCAACTCTGAACCATTAATCAGTCTTTCTTTATCTGGCACTACGATTTATCTTGTACACTTCTTTGTTAACAGCCCCCACCAGTCAAGTATTTATTGATTATATGATTATGTTAATGTGGTGCCAAGTTGGCTGTTTGTGATACGTTTGTGAGTGTTTTGCAACGGTAATTTGTTGGTAAGTCATACTTTCTAATGCATAACATTCTGATAATCATGATAG
>Ga0209782_1002083_pt1 | contig 10965 bp, 8 predicted proteins | sample WorMetmaBAHAMAS1_FD_187390 | JGI IMG/M metagenome (GOLD analysis project Ga0209782, IMG submission 187390) | Marine gutless worms symbiont microbial communities from Max Planck institute for Marine Microbiology, Germany - Inanidrilus... | ecosystem: Host-associated > Annelida > Digestive system >...
GATAAGTGCAGGGGGATAGGTAATTTTGCCCCAGAAAGTTGCTACAGAAAGTTTGACAGTCCAAGTCGAGTGACGTGGTTCAGTGCAAGTAACGAGTGTTTGTCTCGTGGTGGATCGTTGGCTGTTTTCACTCACACTGGACGTCCTTCACTAAACACTCAACTCACTCACTGGCTGAATGCTTCTGGTACTGACAGGACGTACTGGGTCGGACTTGTGAGAAACTGGTGGCAGACTGCTGGTCAAGGTAAATTTGGGCATCTTAAACATTTATGGGAAATGCATGCGCAAGATCCTATTAAAATATAGGAGTGGAATGTGAAATTATTCATTCATTCATTCATTCATTTTATTTGCATCAGACCATATGGTCCATATCAAGTAAAAGAAATGATAAAATAAACAGACAGACAGAAAACACACAAACACAAAAAACATGAATCATTAAGGACACAGTGACAGCACAGAAGATACAACACATTATTAGAAGCCAACAACATGTCCTTAAAATGCCATGTAAAATTATGCATTACAGTTGAACTGCTCATGAGACCAGTCTGTAACAACGCTGTAGTCAAACTGCTGTACTTAGGAAACCCAAAGAAACGTTTAAGACATTTATTATAGCACGAGTAAAATTTACGTAATGTTCCTATTTAAATGATCTCCACAAGCCTATGTTATAAAAGCAAGTGCTGTAAGTCCTGAACAATCTCAGTTTCACATGCCACGAACAGTAGCCTATCTGAACCGAGTAATTAAAATGTTACATCGTACAAAAAGACATCGTATCTCATGCACGTTCAATATCAAAATCATCCCAAAGAGTGTCAACAATAACAGTACCTAAGTGTTTGAACTCTCACGAATTTCAGCTCTTTATTACCAACAGTAAATGCAGGAAAATTATTACTAATAGTCTTACACAACATCAATGGGTTAAAACCATACAAACAGTTTTACTAACATTAAAATCCATATTTATTCCAATAGCTAGAGCAACTGAAGACCTATCTATGATGGAGAAAGCAACATCATGTCATCAGCAAAACAAAGCAGGTTAATCATCTGATCACTAATATTGCAACCTACATGCATTAAAGTAATCACATCGATAATATCGCGAACATAAAAACAAAACAAATAGGGTGACAAAATTCCTCCCTGGCGAACACCAGTTAAAACATGAAATCATGGACCTAAATCTAAATTAACAAACGTAGCTTCCACATTGCCGCACCGGTCATCTGGAACACTCTTCCTGATCACTTGCGCTCACCTTCAATCTCCAAATGACAGTTGCTGTGTGGCCTAAAAACCACCTCTTCCACAAAGCCTATAAACTCTTGAGAACGTTGTGTGTAAGAGAGTATCAAACTGAACTGAACATGCGTCTTGTGTTTGTGTAGACATACAGTACAGCAACTGGACGAGTGGTTATCCATCCACTACTGACAGATGTATTATCGTGGCGAGTGACAACAGCTGGCAGTCGCTGCACTGTGACATACATCTGATATTTGTCTGTCAAAGTTAGTTGAGTAACATATATTACAGTTATACCAATACTAAATAATGTGCTAAATAATGTTTGGTGTGATACATGTTTTGTGTACCAATTTACATGCCCTACAGTCAACATGAAATATAGCCCTATACAAAATATTTAAGTTTAAAAATTTGTTAAATTTGTATTATGAACAGTTCTGTGTTGATATTCTGCCTATCAATTACGCTCTCGATTTGAGAAATCTCAGTTTGTTACACAAGCAAAGTATGCATCACATGACAGTAGTAAATGCATTGTTGATGCTTACTGTATTTTGTATGCTCATGCACATTGGGTCTACAGTCTCTATGGGCAATAAAAATTGAACACTAAAAACCCAAGATAGTGAGCAGCTGCCATCTTGAAAACTGAAATATAGTGATAACTCGGTTTTCATTGCCTGTGATAAATGTTGCACAATGACATACATTAATTCTCCAGAGGTTACCTTTACCTTTACCTTTTCTTCGGGACGGACCTTGTCCAGCACTGAGGCCCCGATTGGGCCCAATGCGTATCCCCAAAGCACCAAAGGTGTAGTAAACCTCATAGAGGAGTGTGCGAATCTGATTATATTCAGCAATTTTACTTTGCCCAGTTCAAGAGCTGTAAGTGGGTGCGTCTCTAGGACGCATTGCTGTATAGTAGCAAGGGCCGGGCTGTGTCATCTGTAGTCACCTGTCTCGGGGTCCAGTTTGACAGCCATCTTACGTTCACCCCCACGTTCAGGGTCTCGCTCGTCGTTGTTTCTACTATCTTCAGCAGTTACCGTCTGTGAGGCGTTCGCTAACAACCGACTTGGCTAAGACTCTAGTGCATGCTCTGATAGCCAATCGTGTCGATTATTGTAACAGTGTGTTATATCAGCTGAACACCACTGCCACAAAGACCCTCCAGTCAGTCCTGCACTCAGCTGCACGACTCATAATGCAGATGTGAAGTTTGAGCGTATAACACCAACACTTCGGGATGATCTCCACTGGTTGTCAGTACGTGAGAGGATAGTTTTCAACCTCTGTTCGATCATCTTCAAGTGTCGCCATTAAACTGCTCCATTGCAGTACCTCCAGAGGTTGTGCATTCCAGTTACAGCCAGTACAAGTCGCCGCCACCTATGCTGTGCTGCTCGTGGCGACTTGCAAGTGCTAGCCTGCCGCACGTCCAGTTTTGGACCATGCAGCTTTGCTGCTTGTGCACCTAGACTGTGGAACTCTCTACCACCGTCACTTCGGGATCCTACACTTTCACTGACCATATTCTGCAGCAGGCTAAAGACATCTTTTCGGTTTGGCCTACGGGCGAGCGCTCGTGACTGCTTAGGCTGTTAGAGTTTAGAACTTTATAAATTCTCTCATACATACATACATACATACATGTACATACAAAAACATACAAGATGTATGATTAGTTGAAACAGGTCAGTAGTGTATGGTGCTCAGCAGCCATGCTGTGTTTAACGTGCAAAATGCATGGTCAATACATGATGAAGCACCACTTGCTACTATATAGAAAGTCACACACTGTACAGGCGACACGTCATCAATCAAGTTCAACTCATTAAAGAAGTCCAGTATACAAGACTGCAGCAAAGTCAATGTTTAGATAACCACCAAGGGCACCAAGTGCAATATATCTGTATTCAAGGTCTGACAGTTTATTAGCAATAAGTGCAGTGCTATCAACGTATTTATCTTCCTGTTATCTGAACCACGACACGGCAAATATGCAAGTAAGTAAGTAAGTAAGTAAGTAATCTTTATTAAGATAGGACAACTGCACATCAATATAATAGGAATAAAACATAACGAGAAAGCTCAAGAGTTAATAAAAACAATACAAACACATTAAAAATGTCACCAATCTGTATTATAATAAATTTGCTGTGCTTACTAATTAATTTCATACTGTTCATACTGTTCTTAACAAAAGCAGCCATTTTGCTAAATGGAGAGCCACGCTAAACTCCAGTGGCTTTTAACAGTACTGTCTCACTTCTGAGACAATGCATGGTGAGACAATGATAGGTTGATTTTGTTTCTATATGCTGTGTATATATTTCAGATTACTCAGGTTACTCCACAACCACCACAACTGTCAGTACTCGGAGCACTACCGTCACAACAATGAAAGTATCAGCAACAACTATGCTTCTACCATCGCTGACAAGTACATTATCAACTACAAAAACATCAGGTACTCAACAGTGATCACATAATAGTCGCTGTTAATGTTCACAATACGTGCTTCCCTAAACCACTCAATAAACTGTACTTTTCATAGTGATATCGTCACCATCAGACCTCGTGAACATACAACACAATCCAGAAGAGCACACTGCTTGCTCACCAAATTTACTTTGAATGATAAATAGCTTGATGTTGGAGTTGGAGACCCAAAATGTCTAAGTTTGTGGTTCTTCCCTAATGGGTGATTTGATGCTCTGATCAATGTGAAATTTGTAATGATTGAGGAATGGGCCAACCATCTAGGACTGCTCTTCCGCAATAAATTTCACCACGACAGATTTCTGCAACAATGAGTATGGGGTCTCTGGAATTTATTAATTATGCGGAATAGAATTGCGCCCCATACAGCTTATGAGCATATCCCTTGGATGAATCTTATGATTTTTTAGATTACAGGTACTACAGTGGTACTTGATTCTGTTTAGTTTTTTTTTTATCTTTTTTTACTCGTAGTATGTTATGTCACTATAGAATAATCCTGGTGCTAATGTGATGTATTCTTGGCACTGTTTTTGATTTCTACTTAATTCAGACATTCATTAGTAGACAGATCTGAACTACTGCAGTGCTGCTGTGTGTTTGTTTTAGATGGAGTACAAGACAATACACTCATCATTGTGATCGCTATCATTGTAGCTTTTCTGGCTGTTGTTGTCATTGTTATTGTCATTGCTGTGCTTGTTTACTGCTATAAGCTCAAGAACAGGTAAAAATAAATTTAACGACTTCAAGCAAGAAGCTCAGCTCTCCTTCGTCTTTGTATCATTAAATGTGAATGTGCTTGCATCTACGTACTGCTGTAACTAGGTCATGTCAAAATAATCTAGCAAAGATAGACATCTAACAGTGCACATAGACATGCACTTTACTGTCTTAATGTGCATAAATGTTTGTCTTATTGTATTGCTGATTATCAATTACGACAAACAAGAAGCATTTTAAAAATGTTGGGCCCATTCGCCACTGCGAGCCGCCGCACGCCCATTCACCAGGTGTCGCTACTGTCGCACGCCGCCTGCGCATCGATGTCCACGACAACGCCAACGACGACGACAACAACAACGACAACGCGTGACAGGGGACCGCTATGGCCCCATTGAATGGGCCCAAAAACGAGACAGTGGTGTGAAAGTTGTGTGTTGAATGTGGTCACTGTAGAAATGTGCAGCGCCACGTGACAGACAAGCGTGCTTCCGCGGACGACTACGCTACACTGGACCGTGACACACAAGCTCAGCAGCCGCAGTATGACGTCATGCAGCTGGACCAGCGTCACACACCACGTCATCATGACACAACAGCTGATGATTACGTCACACTGGATACCGACTCACAGGGACAACTGCCTCACTATGACGTCATACGACCCACAGTCTGATCACAATCACATTGGCTATACGCCTACATTGTATGCTGGATATCTTTGCTGGATGGGCCGTAATAACGTCCCCAATTCAAATGATCATAGCTCAAAAGCTAAAACATGATATTAAATGTCACTGAGCAATTTCATTCTGGCATGTATATATTTACTAACTACATGCTTTATAGAATGACGTAACTGGTCGTGTCATCACTGAGAAAGTGTTTTATTGCTGCATCGAAAATCGCTTGCTTCTAAGTGCAGTATTGACAATTTTAGATTTGACTATTGACTGTTACACAGAGTAGCAATGAAAGACTGTTGAGCAAACAGAAAAATACACAGTGACACATAGTTGGTTTTTGTGAATTAAATTTTCAAACAGGCAAGCATTTCTAAATCAGTAATTCGCAGGCATTGCCGAGTGTCTGAACTTGTCATGCATGTATTTGTATGGCTGTGATGATAAATTAAATTGCTACTGACTGACAATGTGTGTGTATTTGCTAACTGGTTTTCGACATTACTTACCTCGAAACTTAAAATTATTATTATTATTATTAAGGACATTTATATAGCGCAAAATTGCCGAGGGCCACTAATGCGCTGAATGATGTATCTTTCTCAATGTCCTTCCACTGAGCATGATTTTTGAACTGATTAACAATGTTTCATCAAGGGTTCATTACACAATCTCCATCAAACATGGCGGTGTTCAGTGCTGAGAGTTTCAACATGTTACTAAATGTATTCATTTGCAGTGAGCACTGTCTCCTTCCAACATGGCGGCAACACGTCACTCGTCGGCTACAGATAAAAACTATCCACGTCTGACTCAGCTGATCCATATGCAATATCAGTCATTCTCTTCCACATCCATGAACTGACCCAGTTTCAGTGAACTGACCCAGTCCTCACAGATGACACTGATGCTGCCACGCCCTGTCTCTGCTCGTATGGTTGAAACTGGCTCGACATTCTTTACAGATGACGATGGCTGACAAACCGGTCCTGCAAAGTCACAGTATTACAAGAAATAATCACAGTTGATAGACATGCAGGAAATCATATACAGCAACAACAGTAATGTCAGTGCCTGTGACTTGGCATTCTAATGACCATCTTCATGTGAGTATGCTATCTAGCCAACTAGGTCATCTAAGTCTGTTGGTAAATCAAGTACCAGCTTTAATTGGCTGGGGTGAAGGCAGGAATGTCAAAGTTGCAGATAACATTGTGTGATCTCACATGGCACGTGAGTTCCCATAGCAGTGAGGCTACGGCAAACTGCAATACTCCATTTACTTACTTTCTTATTCATTTCAATTTAGTGGACCAACAGCTGAGATTGTTATCAAAGTAATTTGCAAAGTGTCCTTTTAACTGGCTGTTACTGTTCTGGCCTAGGTACACAGTACTAACAACCATCTGTTGCATTTCAGTTTTGTAGAATTAAATGGCTACTGGTGAAATTACTGGTGAAATTCTCTTGAAAATATTATCATTAAACCATATAATACAATAAAACAACCAACTATTAAAACCTCATAAAACTCATCTGATTCGTATTTAATTCATCAAACGAATTTTTTTGCGAAGAGTAATAAAAATGGACTAAATAACAATTAAAAGCAACTGATTAAAGGGCCAAGTTTTAATCGATACAGAAACCTATCTATAAGTATCACTGTACCAGTCTGTACCAGTACCTACTGTCAACTAATCAACCGAGTCAGAAATGTCCGAGACTGTGTGATGCAGTGTGAAAATACCGGAAGGACACTAGCATCACAACAGTGCAGTGTGTACAGGCCGCAGTGGCTTCTCCTCAGAGTCTAATTGGTGGTGGATGATAAATGATGGTGGCAGTGGGTGTTTTGTTTTCACTAGTTGGGGTCAATACGTTGAATTTACTCCAGTGCTGCTTTGACACTGTCCTACACGTTCTCTTCTGCACAAGTAAAGGAAGAAACTTGAGAGAGAACTCGCTAAGCCGAGAATCACCTGGAGAAACAGTCGTCAAAATAGAGGTGGTAGATCATACCTGTAATGTGCTGCTGTGTGTATCAATCAATGTGCTTGTGTGTGTGTGTGTCATACCTGTAATGTGCTGCTGTGTGTCTATCTTTGTATGAATGAGAGACGTCATATCAAGCTGTTTGTCAACTGCTACTGAATCGGCTTTCAAATCTAAGCTTGATTCTACAGTAGCAGGAACTTTTAGATTAATATCACCTGCAATTGTACACATCAGTGATGTAGCAAATACAGCTGTTCCAAAAATCAATTAAACATTATTACTTAAATTACTAGTTATTAGCAAAATTTAGATATGGCATCAGGAAGCTGGCACAAAAGAAGCAATGCTATTTATATCATGAGTCCAGTGATGTATGACGAAACAATGATGCCATGGCCACTAGTTAGGGTTAATGTTCTGCATGTGATTCATCAGAGCTCTGAGTCTGATAGCTGTGTGGCAGGATGGACAACTGTCCCATTAAACACCATCCCACTAATCTCCAGTTATCTTTGAGAACAGATGGAGAACAAGGGTCTCAGAGTTGATCAAGGTTCCTCTTAGTTAATGTTTCTGTTTTAAGGCAAGTCGTGGCAATTATCCTGAAGAAATTTAAATTTTGTTTATTATTATAACATAATACACAGCCATTTTATTGCCATTATGTAGGCCTGGAAGCGTGCGCAGGACCGTTCCAAGTGGCGTAAACTCATGGAGACGGCTATGTCCTGTCAAGGACGCGCCACCCGATAATACACAGCCATTTTATCGCCACTATGTAGGTCAATCTGCTTTAGCCTGCACCCTCAGTTTAGAACTGGCTGACTTTACTGAAGCAAAGTCTTACTGCGTGCATGCGTTTCCAGACGACCAGCACTCTACTACATTCTGAACAGAAGAAGACTAAACTTCTTCTCATGATGTTACACACACTATCTCTGTACCATAAACAATAACACGTAATTAAAAAAAATAATATCTACCAATAAATAGCAACGTAGGACAAAACAGTATAAACAATGGAGAAACAAACCTGATTTGACACTGATACTGACTGACTCGTGTTGACTAATGAGCAAGTTCACATTTCCATGATTCACACGGGCATCCAGACTGCCATCAAGTGATTCTAACATCAACATCAGTTGCAGCAGCTGTCACTTCACAGTACTGCACTACTATAAGTCTTATCATCCACTTGACAAGATGTTCAGGTTGAGCCACATATGACCCACTTCTTCACTGTGGCATGTGGCCAGCTGTTATCTGTAGTTGATTTCTTGCACAAGATTGATAGTAACAACTTTCAAATGTCATCAGATGAAACAGAGATAATATGCCACTTAGAATAAGACAAATATTATAACGGGTAACGTTCTTAACATGAATTAACAACATGTAAACATAAAGGAAGTGAAAAATGAACAGATTCTGTAAATGTACCGATGTTAATGTTTCCATCCTGACATATATTGATTGTAATATCTCTGTGAGCATTACGTATAGAAATGTTTCCATTCTGTGTAACAAATGACGACTGATCTGCATAGAGACTGTCGACTAATATGTCGCCCGACTCTGTGGTGACATCTAGCTGACGAGATAATGGCTTTGCAACATGTACATGCTACAGACACACATCAGTAATGACTGATAAATTCATACATAAAACCACTCCATTGTGTATTCAGTAAACACAATACAGGTTGTCTGAGGTATTGAAAATTAGTATTATTAATACTATTAATAATATGATTATCAATATCATCACATATACACAAGCAAAACTTATCAACAAATGGCTTACAACGGTGTGGCAGTTTCCCAGACCAACAAGACATCACCTTGTACTTAGTTCATCAAATGACCAATGACAATTGACAAATAAACAAAAAAAATTTTTCAGCAATTTTAATGATAAAATTACACTGTAACCACTACATCTAATATTAAATGCTTGTCACAGTTTACATATTTACATGTTTATCAAGTCATGCATGATGCATGTGAAGCAACAGCCCGGGGATATATACTCCAGGTGAGACTGTCTGTCACCTGCCTATCATCTTCTGTGTCTCAAACTCTGATTGATAAACAGCCACTTTCACCTCATTTACCCTTAACAACAACAATAACTCTTATTTATCAGCCTCTCTTTTCAGGATGACCTGGATAAGACGACACTAGAAAGATAATGTATTTTGGAGTTTAACGGAGCAAGAGATTATGAATGGCATCAGCTGGACTGCATGCAGACTATTTGCACTTCATTTCAGACAAACAATCATGCCAGTTGCCGGCACATCATCACTCAATTTTTACAACCCAGATGCTCTTTCAGTCAACATTGTCTGAGCAACAAAGGTAACTGGACTTTAATTTGATGGTATGTTACACCAATTTCCAGATCCAAGAATATGGACACTGTTCAAAAGGATTGTTGATATTTATCCACATCCTTTGGTTAAGTAGTAATGTAGACCAACAGACAACTGTAAAAACAGCTCATATGAGTCTGTGCATGTACATATCATTGTGCACAACGAAGCACAGAACAGTTCTGATAATCTTCCATCTCAACCTCCAGATAAACATCATTTCTCGGATATGGCCTGTTGGAGGAAACAGTTTACACTTTCTCTGTTTAACAACAACAAATCAAAACATCTTCAAATAAAACATCATAAAGACACAACAGATATGCTTTACTTACGCCATTGCCTTTAGTTTCAAACCGAGCATCACCTTGCAGTAAACCACTACAGACAATATTTCCACCCAGTGTCTGAGCAGTTAAGCAACCGGTCTGAAAACACATCTGGTCATCTAGTTAAATAATTTAACAGTTGTTTCAATAGTTAGGTTACAGGTTTATGAGCTTATATAGTGAAATACATGAATGAACACAATATACAACACAGATATACATAACAAATGTGTAGCTAAAACAGCAAAAATACAATAATACAAGTCACAAATTCAGAGTTTCAACAACCAAACACAATACATTATTTCATTTTGCTGCATAACATCTACTGAGACAGACTTGCTTTTATGTTACTTTCAGCTACGAAATAGCACCTCTATTCTGTTGAGTAGACAAGCACCATCTTTTGCTGAAACATCAATCCGCTCATTCTGTAGAAAATCAACTTTCAGTTCACTATGGTCTCCAACAGAGGCATACAAATCTATCACATTGAAAACAATATTTCACTAACACAAATGGGAAAATCAACAGCAACATGTGTAAAAAGTTGAAGAAATCTAAAGTGTCAGTAAATGATGCTGCATACTAAGTGCCAATAAACATCTAAATGGCAGTAAGCTAACTACACCCATCTGGCAGCAATGTGGCTCATTGTGGATGGTTCATGGTTGAATAGCAGCTAAATAGCGGGTACAGGATAGTCAACCATCCAGATGGTCGAATATCCTGTGCCAAAGCCAATAATGTCTAGAATGTCGATCAGTGGGTGCACACTGTAGACGCCTACCATATCATTTAGGGTTACTAGGGTAAGTAGGGTGATGGTTAAGATCAGTGTTAGGGTTAAGTTTTAGGATGAGTATGGCCACTCTGTGCAATTTAATGCCACTTTAGTGTTTCTGGAAGTTTAGCCTACTGCCGCTTTAGCACATAGTGTAACAATTATGACTAACAGGTGTAATGATTCCTTATAGATATCACATTACAGTTCAACATTAATGTAATGTAATGTAGTGTAATATGTAGATTTATATAGCGCATTATGTGAAAAAACACCTCTAATGCGCTGGTATGCAT
>Ga0209782_1002084_pt1 | contig 10959 bp, 8 predicted proteins | sample WorMetmaBAHAMAS1_FD_187390 | JGI IMG/M metagenome (GOLD analysis project Ga0209782, IMG submission 187390) | Marine gutless worms symbiont microbial communities from Max Planck institute for Marine Microbiology, Germany - Inanidrilus... | ecosystem: Host-associated > Annelida > Digestive system >...
GTAATTTAATTACTTTTATAACCAAGTAATTATACTCATACTCAAATTACTTTTAGAAAGTAATTTACCCAACACTGCATCTGGACCAACTAATGACATCATCATCATCAACATCATCAGCACTATATAGCCAGTGAAGGCCGTCCTTTCAGTCCACCACGATGACCAAGGCAACCAATACGCCTCCAAAGTGTGCTAGGTTGTTACACATATCATCAGGACTTGATTTAAAAGCATGAAGACAACACATCTTTACATGACATCTTAATAAAATATTACATAAAGTATTTATGTACAATAATAACTGGACCTCAGTGATGGAGTATCTTTCAACAGTAGCCAGTGCCCCATCTTTCTCTGTCCATCCACCAACAGCATAAATGAAACCATTAACAGCAGAAACGCCAACATATGCCCGTTTTGATTGCATGTCACTCGCCTGTGTCCATCGCTCAGTTACTGGATTGTAGACGTCAACAGACTGCAATTCCGCATTCATTTCATTCAAACCACCAACAATGTACACCAAACCTACAGCAGAAATGTCAAAACAACTACCCGGTAACAGTCTTGTGTTAATTTTTGTTTTCTTTTTATTTTTCAACAATTTCTTGGAGACCACTTATTTCAGTATCTACTGGACTGATTTTCACTATTTTTTCACAAAATGATAAGCACTTTATCATCATCATCATAGGCCATCAAGGATTCAGTTATGCAGCATTTTCAAATGGAAAGAAATCCGCCTTCAAATTTGCAATAGTTCTTCTTTTGCTTCCTTTAGAAGGCTCCTCAAGACATATTTCTCGTGTGCCTTCCCTCAGCTCCATCACACTGTCTCCTCCCCAGTGACCTGTCAATCAGCACTCAAGTTAGTTAAATTACATTTGACAGGGGGTGGCACTGCTAGGCACTGTGTCGATCAGTACACGGTTTTCTTTCGCTACTATACACTAGGGAGCAACACTGCCATGCCGGGTGAGCAACACTCCAATCTCTGCCATGCATTTATAGTTCTCTGTTTGGGTTGCTGCACCACAGGCTGCCAACAAGCAGGGTGCAGCAATCAGCAACCTAATTTTGACATAAACTGAAAACATGGTGCACGGACATCAGGAACAGACTGATGTACCTTACGATGTGCCCTTGGTCTACTAGTAGACGGTGTTCCGAATACTTCAGCTGTTGTTACTGTTACTTTCCATCTGCCCTGCTAATGGCTAGAGTTCACTTCACGGGTGTTACCTACATCATCCTCATACCACAAAATATTGTGCAAACAAGTCAAACAATAAATGTAAATTTCTACATAAATATTCAAATGCTATATCTCACCATCACATTCAGTAACTCCCATTGCATAGCGTGGTACACCTCCAAATGTGTCAATTACTGTCCACATTTTTCTTTGCGGGTCATAAAACTCCACAGATTTTCCTATTTCTGCACCAATCCACCCACCAAAAACATACAGTCGATCGTTCATGGCGCAAGCTCCAGCGCTGCATCGGGGAAATGTAAGTGGCTCGATGGTCTGCCATCGACTGGAAGACACTGGTTCGAAACGTTCTACACAGTCAGAGATTAGCGACTCTGACTCGCCGCCAATTGCATAGACAGCACCATTCAGCGTAACTACAGCTACCCCGCTCCGAGACAAACTCAGAGCCGGTCCACAGCGCCAAACCCGGAGATATGTTTCATAGCAATCTACGCGTGAAAGGGTTGTACTGTCACTCCATCGAGCTCCAACGTCACGATGATAGCCGCCAACGACGAAGACGGTTCGTTGAGCATGCCGACGTGGATGAACAGTCACGCGTGACTGCACACTGCTGGTGCCATGAACATCCTCAACAAGTTTGTGCACTGCAATTTTGACTCCAAGGTCTTCACGTGCTGCAACTGATCGTTCACAAACTGACAGCGGTATCAGTGGAAACCGCACTGTGGCCATGACGTCATACACTGAACGACGTCGACAAGCAGCATCCGAATCCAACCAGCGCAGGGCAGCATCGAGAACCTCATATTCTGCTTCTATATGCAGTTCATCACTCTGTAGAAACCGCAACAGAACAGCCAGTGGCAGCTGAAGAAACTCGTCCGATTCAACAACTGCCCGAAAATGTTCTAATATAAAAATCTCAGCTGCATCGCGTAGATGAATACATGAGTGAGCATCAGCAAACAAGTAAATACCTGTAACAATCAAATACAAACATACATATTATAATGCACATAACAATAGCAGCAAACTGAAATGGCGAATGTAAAGTAGCTACGTTAGTAATGATCTTTAGCTAAATATATTGGGCTTACAATCAACTGTAAGTAAGCATTGGAAACATATGACATTGGAATAACTCATATTTATTTTACTATTCTCTCCAAATTTTTAGCAGCATTAATATATCAATCATAATTTTTGTGTCCAAGTTTAAAGTTAATACATTTAGATTTACAGCTGTATAAAAATCAAAATCAAACCATAATTAATTAACAATTACAATGCAAGAATTATATACACCTTTTAAAAATGGACACAGTGATAATACATTCAGCTTTCATTATCAGCAAATAATAAGACTAAGAGTTTCATAAACATCGCTATAATTTATGAGCAGAAGCACATAGATTGCATATATATTATAGGGCTGTCATCAATTAATCAAAGAATTGACGATTAATCAGTTAATTTATCCACAATAATTAATCGAATAAAATATTAGTTTTCAACTACTCATATGAAATCACTACTTTTCATCTGTCTGTCTGTCTCATGCTCCTCAGTAATTGTATGAACATTGTGAATATCTTTTTGTCAGTGAAATTTGCTCATATTATTAGCTGAGTATTTTTTCAACAACTATTTTAAGTGACTCAACCTTGCATGGCAACTTTCTTCTCTTGGTTTCTCAGTATGGTAATTTCCAGAAGACAAATATATCACTGGGTAGGGTGTTCACACGTCTGAGGTGCAGTAGGATGTTTAATAACTACTTTACTGCAAATTTAGTTACTGAAGAATCTGTCAATGACAGAATTTTGAAAATCAACAAAGATCTGATAGAGCTACTGTCATGAGTTGTCTTCCTTTTTTGGAACACAGTGAATATCTGGTACTAACCAATGCAGTTAGATTCGTGCAGTTGTTGCAGTAGGAAAGAGCAACAAGCATCGACAACATGCCGCAACTGCAACATGTCTGCAGCTTCAAGTAAGTCTTGAACCACAACACCAGTCAAAGAAATTCTACCTACACCACATTATGAGTAATTGTCAATATATCAATATTTTTAAAACATGGCTCATATCTTTGCAAACTATTTCACCTAAATTCCACAAACACCATTACTGTTCCATGACTTGCAGTGCCTAGACTGATGGACTGAGTGAAGGTTTACATCCCACTTGACACAAAATAGGTCATACTGGATGGATACATTCTTCCCAGCCAATCTCTTGGCTTGGTACTGAAAACTAAAGACAACAAACCCAAGCTATACAAATACAAAAAACTCCAGGCTAACTGCAAACACACATAAAATGATTAATAAAACAAACTCGTATTAATACACAAAATATGAAATCTAAAGCTTACAAACATAAACACGCTAATGTCAGAACTGCTCACATCTGCGTGCATACCACTATGCACAACTGTTGTACACAACATGACATGGACAGTCCTCCCAGGCTACTGTGAAAATTGTACAGGATGTACTTAGGATTGCTAGTATTCTACAGGGTATGTAAAAGAGCACCACTACAAAAGTAGGGTCTCACTGAAAGCAGACCGCACAACGACTGCACAAACTGGAACACTCTGGAAAATGATAATTACAAGTTCCGCAAGCACATTATTAAAGCCGCACAGGCCAACCACACAGATGGCATGATCGTGCTGTATGCAGTTAACTGTCTGTATATGCGTAATGCATCTTTAAAAACAGATAAAAATGTAATGAAATTTGAGAAAAAGTAAAAAAAGAAAATGTGCACCAGTGAAAGTATATCGTGTAAAAATTGATTAAATACAAAGTAATGGAAAATGTGTTTTAAACACAACGATCGATATGCATGCATCATCACGTGCAGTCCTCTTCCAGACTGTGCGGTCGGCTTTTAGTGAGACCGAAAAAAGTATGGTACCTGTGTATATAAATTCAAGTAATTTCTCAATTATATGAGCAGCACCAACTGCCTGCATGTCAATGACGTTTGCACTAGTTTCTCGCAGTCCACCAGTTAACATAGCACGAAAGTACGGACTTGCGGCAGATAGGACACATCGATGTGCTCTGATTAGCCGGTCAGGCTGGACAACAAGTGCGACGTCACACAGGCATTCGTCCGTGAAAAGACGGCTCAGATTCTGCAGCAATTCGCTGCTGTACTCGGTGGCATTGAACTGCAATGGCGGCGTTTCATTTTTATCTGTTTCAGAAAAAGATGACGGCGAAAGCACTAGCATTTTTCGTTCGCACAATTCATTTAATTATCACCGAAATCAGTGAGTTCCATTCCATCCATCTCCACTCCGTGATTGTTTACAAACACGACAGTGTATACAGCACAGAATATATAGGCGGTATACATTCTTTGTATACAGTACGGACAGTCTTCACCATTGAGTTATATATTCTATGGGATATCAATGGTCTTCACTGAGGGCCGCAAAAGTTTTTAAATGAGACGGGCGATGCGGACGACAATCGTTGAAGTTCGTTCACACTTCGCAGTCCACCACCGCACGGTACTGGACTAATCAAACAGCGGAACGAATTTACTATCTTAATCATAGACCGACCGTCGGCGATATATAACGATTTTCCAATTTACCTGATTCCGGTTTGTTGCGTTGTTTAGGATTATCGTACCTGTAGTGCTTTTCAAAGTCTATTTATAGTGTCAATGCATTCTTGATTTTGTGTGTGTGTGTTCGATCGTATATTTTGTAAAGTGGCTTGGGTGTTCTATGCCATTTGGTCATGCATTTAATTTAGGCGTATTTGAATAAGTTTTACATTAGACTTTCTTTACAGTTACGTCGTCTTTAGTTGACATTTGTACATAAAATGTTGTTCACAGATACACTGATGGTTTTATTGTACCTGCACACTGCACTCACTACCACTACGCTTATATGTATCATGAGAAATTGAGAATACGGTTACCTTGACATCAAGAGTCTGTACTTTATGGAAAGAAGAAAAAGAAGAACTATAAATATTGGCACGCATCCAAACCTGACTCGCCCATTTTTTTGCTGTTGGCTCCACCAAACAAATACGATTGAATGATCAGATAACTTTCAGTTTGAAATATGATATCCAAACTGAATTTCATTTACCTCTTATCTGCCTTTTCAACATTATGGTTAGTGCACTGCTGCAAGACTACCGCTCATGTGTATATGGGGCAATGGTTCTCTATGCATACTGGGCTGGGTCAAAGGTCACAGATCCGCGCAGACTGACACCGCGACTGATTAATAGATGTAAACACTGCTTTGACCCTTTGGAATGTGCATTTGGCTTATTGTGGATCGCATCGATGGTCTGCAAAAAGTGACCTACCTCACAGTCCACACCTGTGTGTGGAAATTTTTCTGAGTTGCTAACTTATTATTCAACCGACCCCCACCAAATTTTGTGTGAATATAGTTTGATAGTGATTAATACTAATGTTCTTGATGTCCCATATTCCTTTCCGTAGTGGAATAGTATGTCATTGGGTGGAATCTTCTCCAAAATTTGGCCAAAAATTGTTGTTTTTCTGTGTAAAATACCAGGTATGGTCCCTTAAAACTATGATATGCATTAGTGAGAATCATCTGTGTGAGATATATCCACACCAGTTTCTCCAGTCTCCATTTTTGGGTCTTGAGGAATTAACATGACAAAGCCAAAAGTGCCCATTGCTGCCATTTTATAATTTTTTATGGCCCCTAAAAATCGGGGAGGGTCCTCCCGAAACTTACCTATTAAACACTGATACCACACATCTGTAACAATTTTCCTGATCTTACTTGGTTAAGTTGGTGCATTTTAGAGATTAGGCTTTGAGAAAACCCATAGACTCTATTGTAAACTTTCAGTTTTTTGGCCTCAGAAAAGCATGGGGAGGTTCCTCGGAAATGAAAAGTACCTATAAAACTTAACCTCTGCAACATATGTCCATAACAGATTTCCCTCTGTGCATTGGCTGTTGGTATTTCTTGGAAATTAGGCTTTGAAATTAAAAACAATAACTATAACATTACCGGTACTTGAAATCTTAACGTATATGAATGGGTGAGTATACACTTGTATATTTAACTTGAATAAATTAGATACAGTAAAATGAAATGCCTACTTTAAAAAGCAAGGAGTCTCAGGAAGATAGTTAAAGGAAGTTTTTTTGAATGAATTCTCTTTCTTAGCCATCACTAAGTGAGAACTGAGAATTAGCTGGGATGCTAATTTCAGTGCTAGCATCATCCAAGGATCCTTAATTGGTCAGAATAGTTAAACCAGCGTGTGTGTGTTGTCTGATAATAGTTGGGCATGTGGAAATTAAAGTGTTGTTAAATTAATTTTGTTGCTTTTTACTTTATTCGATTTGTTGCATCTGTGATTCATTTCTCTGTTTCTGTTGGTGTAATTTTGCAGTCTTACTGATCACGAGAACAATAACGTAGCACTACAGCAGAAGTATGGTGGACTTGTGCAGTTGTAAATAATAATGTTTCAACATCAGTTTCAGGTAAATCGATCTATTGATGAAAGCCTAGCTTTGTTACTGTGTTGGCTAATAAACTGTCAGTAAAATACACTTGATGATTGTCTCAAATGCTGTTGCAGTTAACTGTGATTATGATAAATATTACATTACCTGTTTCAGTTTCATGGATAATTTGTGAAATAATACAGTAATTTCACCGGAGCAATTTTATCAGCCAACTATTCATCGGTAATTAGCTCCCGGAATCCAAACATTTGCACCCTGACACAGGCAGATGAGGACTTGTCAGCTCACAGAGCAGCCAGCGAGGATGTCCAGTGATGTGGGTTGTGGGGGGGGGGCCTTATGGACCAGCATTGTTTTGCATAGATTATCTTTCTTTAATTATCGTCCACAGTAGGCATACAAAGTCTGTGGAAGGTTGGCGTCACGGACTACAGCTGCAGCTGCAGCTAAGTTTACTGTTCCCGCCCTATCATCCAACCACATGTCAGCAGTAAAAACCAACATGCATGTTACATCGTGAGAAATCATTTTCTCTCAGCCGTTACTGATGTATATCATTTGTCAGCAGAGATGTCGCAAGCTGAACGATCGTGTGAAGTGAATCGTTGCAGACTTGTGGCCTACAGCTTTGCTGATTCAACACCCAGTTATTAGTCCCCTGATGAATAGTCTTGCTGGTTAAAAGGCTCCCTGGTGATTAGTCTTCTTATGTTTAGTTTCCAGTGAACATGAACAGTCCCAGTGAAATGTCTCGTGGTGAATAGTCCACAAACAATTATATTTGCATCACTATATATTTGACATTAAAAATAAAGAAAATTTTTCATTAACAAATAATGTTTGCCAGCATGACACTGCTATTGTGGTATGTGTTATGGGCCTGTGTCTGTCCATCTGTCACAAGTCAGTGTTTTGTCAAAATGGCAAATAGAATGAGTTTTTTCATCATTTGTGGCTTAGAGGCTACATTCAGAGCTCCATTGTGCTGCAAGGGAATTAGTTTCTCAAAAGATATGGGTATTCCCCGTTGGAAATTTGTCCAAAACTCTGGACTGTGAAAAGTTTTACCATCACACATCAGCCATCACATGTTATCGGCTGAGTTCGACCAATGATAAACACCAGTTTATCACAATTATTATACAGCATAATGGATGGATTGTAGACATTTACAAATTATATTTACTTACTTACTTACTTATTATGTGTTGGTCCGAGGTAGCTGACACTTGCCTATTTCACAGTAAATCTCAACATTTTGTGTACATCTTTATTTGTTGTACTGTTTTAACATTTACATAAAGAGACATTAAAACAAACAACAGTTTTATGTTATGTCCATTTAATAATATATGCCTGTTATGTAAGTAAAACTTATAACTACAAGTTTACATTAATTGGTCGCTTTCTTAGAATGGAGCATGCGTGGAGGTATTCAGTGCACAGGAAAAAGCTCCGTTAACACACTGGAATGTTGCAGGAATCAAAAAGGTAAAACTGTCTGTGCTGATATTTACAGTATCTGCTTTAAAACTGTGATTGATAATTTATAAACATAGCACTCTTCTTCAGTAGACAACGTGTAAGCACTGATGACATTCTGGAGCGTAACAAGCAAGAACTGTTGTGTGTCTGTTGCATACTACACTTGTGCACAAGTGATATGCCATGCATTACACATAAGCGCGGGATGTCTATATTACATCTCGTGCTAAAAACTAGCAAATCTAGTTATGTAGTTGCTATTAATTACTCATATTGAATTTCATTCACAACATTCCCATTATGCTATAAAATGTCCGTGACAGACAATAGTGAAACTATATGCCTAAGTTTACAAATTACTCGACACTCCAAGATAACCTTAATGAGCTTCCTATTGAACAGCGAGTGAATGATGTCAAAGTCAGTGTCATCACACTGACTTTGACATCCACTTACTTACTGACATCATTTATTGATACATGCACGGTACTGCACTGGAATATCTTTGAGTCCAGGCCATTGTTATCTCCATTCTGCAGTTCGTGTGTCATGAACATACACCAACACATTAGACCAATGCAGTTTTGCTGTCAAGAGACCGGTCTTCTGGAATACGCTCCCAACTGCAATTCGCAACATGGACCTATCACTGAACTTTTTCTGCCAAGAACTGAGAACGCTTTTTCCACAGAGCCTATGTACAAATCATATATATTGGTAATGTGTGTAGGTAGGCATTTCATATGTAGTGTGGAGGTTGATGTTAACAAGTAGTAGCACAGGTCTAACAGCTGAGTTATGCTTGCTAACTGATGATGTAGCTGTTTGACAAGGAAGTGAAGAGCTTTATCTACGTCCTCAATGGCACTGCTGAAAAGTCTAAAATGCAGCTTCCAAAGAACGTCAAGCAGGGCTGTATGTACATTGATGTTTGACTATGCCTGCATCAGCCGTTCCGCTAATACTAATGGTAGTCATTAGATATTCAACAAAGTCACTGTTACGAGATTAATTCTTTTTATCTACACTGTGTTTGGAAGCAGCTGTTTCAGCATCACAGCTCCACTATTTGGCACTCTCTGCCTCCAGTTCTGCAAATGTTTACCAGCCCCGATGTTTTCCGCCATTACCTATATACCCACTATTCCCAGCAGGCCTTACAACCCGCCTTGGCACCTTCCTTTTGTGTCTCAGATTCGGCTTCAATTGACCATATGTGTGCATTTACAAATTATATTTATTTACTTTATTAATTTTTCCTCAGTGAGATGTCAAAAGACAGTATAAAGCATATAAAAAGTTTACCAATATCATGAATTGTTTCTATTGAGTGGTTTGTACTGATGTTTTATATTTGCTGTTCTGTTGACAATAGCAGCAAACCTAGCAATGGCAACAGAACAGAACTGTAATCAATTACAGTATGGTTACATAATTGTAATTGTTAGATTTAATGTGCAGTTACTTGTAATTGTAACTGTAACACAGACATGTTTAATTGCATTGCAATTATGGTATATAATTTAATATACTTTTATGTGCAAAAATAATGACTTTGTTGCTGTGATCGTGTTACAAAATTGTTCATACAGCTGGTACTTAAACACTTAAACGTATTAGATCAGCATTTATACAAATTGCAGTGTACTGATGTGTTGTGCAGTGGCTTTGCTGCAGAGTTTTTTGGTGTTACAAGTGTATGTGCCAGTCGGTAAAGACTTTTCAGTAGACCTTAGGTAATCTGTTTGTGCTTTACATCGTCTCAGTCAGCATGCAGTGTTCAACATCCCACCGTTTGTTGTCTTATGTGCCATAGAAACACTGTAGATTTTGGCACTATGTAGATGTTTGTGCATGTGTTAACACTTGCTTCCATTTGCTTCATTTTTCTCTTGCTTATGTTCTCGTAACAGGCGACTAAACCGGGGTTATTATTTGTCTCGGTTTATTTTAATTTGTAGTATTTTTGTGTATGATGATTTGTATTTCGTGTATTGAATAGCAGCGTGTTTATTTTTGCATTATTCGAGGTTTATTTGTATTGATTGTGATTTTTCTCCCAGCTTTGGATTGATTTTTCTCAGTATTAGCCAAGAGATTGGCTGGAAAGAGCATCCCCGAAATAACTTATTTTGTGTCGAGTGGGATGTTAACCTTAGCTCAGTCAACACACACACACACACACAGTTAGCCACTATTGGTGTAGTAACAGTAAAGAAGAATGCACTACTAAACACTAGTCATGCTCTTTGTTAAAAATCTCTGCTGCATCATCTTATGTTAATTGGTATACTACTGAATGGCAGTAGTATACGACATCAGATTTATTTTTACAATAAATTAATAAGCGAAAAATCTAAATTGTGTTGTTAGTCCTATTAAACTTAAACAGCCAACCAACCAACATTATGTTTGTACGTGTAACAGTTGGTTTAATGAGACGTTAAAAATGTGCATTATAATGCTGTGCAGATATTTAATTGAAAGCTGAGTCATGCCGACCTATAAGTTGGGACTTGAATAGAGCCCATCTGATGCCATTTATAATTTTACGAGTGACTTAATATAGTGAGTCCAGCTACAGCTGTTGATGAACAGTAATGGTTAAGAAAGATCTGCCAGAGCTATATACAGGGTGCGGCAAAAAAAAGTAGCCCCCCAAAGTTTTTTGCCGTTTTCTCGGCAACTGTTTGGAGTTTTGTCGAATTTTTTTTTACAAATTTATATATTGATATATTA
>Ga0209782_1002085_pt1 | contig 10951 bp, 9 predicted proteins | sample WorMetmaBAHAMAS1_FD_187390 | JGI IMG/M metagenome (GOLD analysis project Ga0209782, IMG submission 187390) | Marine gutless worms symbiont microbial communities from Max Planck institute for Marine Microbiology, Germany - Inanidrilus... | ecosystem: Host-associated > Annelida > Digestive system >...
ACAAACTCCTCTCGTTGCGACACGATCGATACCTCCGTGAACGGCATCCCTTCCTCCTGCGAGAAACGATGCCAAAAGTGTCAACCATGTCCCCGGACGGGTGTGAACTTTGTATCCGGTCTGTACAGCCCCACGATCCTAGCCACCGCGTTTGGTCAATCCGGCATATACAAAAATGCGGCGAGCAGCCGGGAATCCACCGGAAAGGCTCTTTAAAATCGTTTTAAATTCAATCCGTTCTTTGGATTTCCTCCAAGACGCTGCTGGATCGCCGGCAGCGGAGGCCGGCACTGCACGCCTCCAATGGACCGGTGGCCGGCAAGTCCCGGCAAACCGCCACACCCGAGTTTCGCCGTTTCCGCAGGCGGGCAAACCCGGCTGTCTGCAAACTTTACAGCGGGGCCACTGCGCTCGCTTTCGGCCGCGTTCTAATACTTTGAATATCAAAGAAAACTATGTCGCGGCATGATTTTTGCATGGAATCGCCCGACGAATGACGCCCCCCGGGTGGGACAGCAGATTTGATCCTGCGTTGGGGGCATCAGAACCAGTGACAGCCCACAACCGATTCTGGAGCCGACTATCCTTCCTGGAACGTAATTTTCCTTGCGTTATTCTTTTTTTTAAACCAGTTCCACTGTTATACTGGCGATGTATTCGAAGGCTTTAGAAAGATAAACAAAGGGACAGACGGGAGATTGCCGCTGCATGTTTGCAACGCTTCTCTCGATTTTCCCTGATAGTGCTTTGACAACGAGGTCGCGACGCTCGATGTCTTGGGGAAGGATGGGGGTCGAACTCCATGGGCCGCCGGGAACCGACTGAAGGAGCGCCGCATCCACAACCACGGCGGATATCGTGGATTTCCGCGTTGTTGGTATGGGTGGTGATCTCGATCTCAGGATGGCTGGTCATTGGCGGGCTGATATCGGTCCTCACGCCGGAGCAGGCTTCGCAGACGGCCACTGAAGAACCCACCGAGGACTTGCGGAACTTCGCACCGGCGGCAGGACCCGGCGCAACGTCGAACGACTGAGCCGCCGCGCGCTCGCGATCGCCGTCCGTCCCTCGGCGGCACCTCCGTCAAACCTGGCGAACAGCCTTGCTCCCGGCGGCGGTTCCCGATAGGAACAATCGGCTGTTTGGGCCCCAGACGTGGCCCAAACCCCGGACTTGGCGACAGAGCACGACCGTCATCGGCACTTACCGGACACTCGCTCCCGCATGGCGCCCCACCCTCCCGTAGATAACTCCGGCGACCCGCACCGGAACCGGAGCGACGTTCCCCTTGTCGTCAACATCATCGACCAGTTGGCCATTGGCGGTATGGAGAACGGCTTGGTCAACATCATCAACGGGACGCCGGTAGACCGCTACCGCCATGCCATCGTCTGCCTGCGGACGAAATCCAGCTTTCGCGACCGCATTTACCGCGATGACGTACAGGTTTTCGCGCTGGGCAAGCGCGACGGCAAAGACCTGGGCATCTACAGCCGGATATCTCGTCTGTTGCGCCAGCTTCGACCGCAGATCGTCCACACCCGAAACCTGCCGACCGTCGACATGGTCGCCCCGGCGGTGCTCAGTGGCGTGCCCTGTCGCATCCATGGCGAGCACGGTCGCGATATGGTTGAGGTCGGCGGCGCCAACCGCAAATACAACTTGCTACGCCGCTTCGTCAGTCCGTGGGTCGACCGCTACATCTCCGTTTCCCGGGATATCGAATCCTGGCTCCACAAGACCATCGGCGTGGCGCCAAGCAGAGTGGTGCAGATCTACAACGGCGTCGACAGCGACCGCTTCCACCCGGCTGCCGATCGCCGCTCCCCGCTCCCCGTCGACGGCTTCGCGCCGGACGATGCCATCGTCATCGGCACCGTCGGTCGCATGGAAACGGTCAAGGACCAATTGAACCTGGCCCACGCGTTCGTGCGTTTGGTCGATCGCATCAGCGACGGACGGCGAACACTTCGGCTGACGATGATCGGCGATGGCAGTCTCCGTGCCCAGATCGAGGGTGTCCTCGCCTCCGCCGGCATCAGAGATCTCGCTTGGCTACCGGGCGCACGCGACGACGTGCCGGAAATCCTCCGCGCGTTGGACGTTTTCGTCCTGCCATCGATCAATGAGGGCATCTCCAACACGATCCTCGAAGCGATGGCCTGCGTGCTGCCGGTCGTCGCCACCGCGGTCGGAGGCAATCCCGAACTGGTGGTTGCCGGCGAGACCGGAGCACTGGTTCCTCCTCAGGACCCGGATGCCCTCGCCGACGCCCTCGCGGTGTACGTCAACGACCGTGCGCAGATGGCACGCGCCGGACGTGGCGGGCGCGACCGCATCGAGCGGGAATTCAGCCTCCCGGCCATGGTTGGGCGGTATTTGGATGTCTACGATCAAGTTCTCGCCACGAAATCCGGGTCCCGGCGATGAATGTCCTGACGTTCTCCACCCTCTATCCCAATGCTGCGTCGCCGGGCCATGGGGTGTTCGTCGAGAACAGGGTCCGCCATTTGGTCGCCGGCGGCCGCGTAAACACGAGGGTCGTCGCTCCGGTGCCTTGGTTTCCGTTCCAAAATCCTCGTTTCGGCCCTTATGCGGCCTTCGCTCGTGCACCGACCGAAGAGGTCCGCCACGGCATCTCCGTTGTTCATCCCCGCTATTTGGTGATTCCGAAAATCGGCACCAACGTCGCGCCGTTTCTGCTTTTCCGAGGCGCATGGCGAACGGTTCAACGGATTCTGGCATCGGGTTACACGTTTGATCTGATCGACGCGCACTACTTCTACCCGGATGGAGTGGCGGCGGTCATGCTGGCCCAGCGCCTGGGAAAGCCCGTCACCATTACCGCCAGGGGCACGGACCTTAACGTGTTGCCGGAGTTCCCCTTGCCGAGGCGGATAATTCAGTGGGCAGCCCATCGGGCGGATGGCTTGATCACGGTCTGCGAGGCGCTCAAGCGTGTCCTGGTCGACCTTGGCGTCCCGGCAGGCCGGGTGCGGGTGCTCCGCAACGGCGTCGATCTGGAGATGTTCCGGCCGGTCGACCGCAAGGCGGCCCGCGACCGGCTCGGCTTGGCCGGACCGACCCTGCTGTCGGTCGGAAATCTGATCCCGTTGAAGGGGCATGATCTCGTGATCTCGGCGCTGGCGGACCTGCCCGACGTGGACCTGATCATCGCCGGCAGTGGCCCCGAAGAGGCGGCGCTTCGGACCTTGTCCGAGCGCCTCGGCGTCGCCCAACGGGTCCGCTTCCTCGGCCGCGTGGACCATGAATCCATGGCCGAGATCTATGGCGCCGCCGACGCGCTGGTCCTGGCCTCGAGTCGGGAGGTTGGGCGAATGTGCTCCTTGAAGCGATGGCGTGCGGCACGCCGGTCGTGGCATCCGACGTTTCGGGCACACCCGAAGTCGTATGCGGACCGGAAGCCGGATTGTTGATGCGCGAACGATCCGTAGCCGGAGCAACGGAGGCGATCCGCGCCCTTCTCGCCGCGCCGCCCGACCGCGACGCGACGCGAACATTTGCCGAGGGATTCAGTTGGGATCCGACGACTGCGGGACAGATCGCGTTATTCGATGAGATTGTCCGTGGGCGCTCTTCCGTCCATCCGGACGGACTGGCATGATCTGTGCCTGCGGACAGGCGAAGCCCGGAACCGACAACGAGCCGCAAAAAAACCTATGAAGATCCTTCACATCCTCGACCATTCGCTGCCGCTACATAGCGGTTATGTCTTCCGCACCATGGGAATCCTCGGTGCGCAACGACGGCGGGGATGGGAGACCGTCCACCTGACATCGCCGAAACACACCCTCGATGCCCCGCGGGAAGAACAGATCGACGGCTGGCATTTCTACCGTACCGCACCGGCAGCGCCATCTCTCGGTCAGCTGCCTGTCGCGCGTGAACTCGCTCAAATGCGTGCAACCGCCCGGCGCCTGGAAGAAGTCGTCGATCAGGTCCGCCCGGATGTGTTGCACGCCCATTCGCCCGTACTGAACGCGTTTCCTGCACTCATGGATGGCCGACGGCATGGATTGCCGGTGGTCTACGAGATCCGTGCCTTTTGGGAAGATGCTGCGGTCGATCATGGTACGGGCAGCGCAATGGGCCCGAGGTATCATGCGACCCGCCTTCTCGAAACGAAGGCGATGCGGCGCGCCAACGCGGTAACAACAATCTGCGAGGGGCTGCGGCGCGATATCCTGGCCCGCGGCCTGCCTGCGAACAAGGTCACTGTCATTCCGAACGCCGTTGACGTCGAGCGTCTGCAGCCTTCACAGGCAGCCGATCCGGCGCTGGTTGAACGACTGGGGCTCGCCGACGCCGAAGTCATTGGATTCATCGGCTCGTTCTACAACTACGAAGGAATCGATCTGCTCCTCGCCGCGGCCGCCCGGGCGGCGGTGGCGCGGCCTAAGCTGAAGGTGTTGCTCGTCGGAGGAGGACCCGGGAATGAACGTCTCCGCGCCAAGACCGTCGAACTCGGTATTACCGAACGGGTGAATTTCGCCGGTCGCGTGCCGCAGGAGGACGTCGGTCGCTACTACGACCTGATAGACGTCCTCGTCTATCCCCGCTACCCCATTCGACTTACCGAAATCGTGACACCCTTGAAGCCGCTGGAAGCGATGGCGACGGGCCGCATTGTCCTGGCATCGGACGTTGGCGGTCATAAGGAACTGATCGCCGATGGCAAGACCGGGTTTCTGTTTGAAGCCGGCAGCGTCGATCGCCTGACCGATGCCCTCCACGACGTATTCGATCGACGCAGCGAATGGCCGGCCATACGTGTCGAGGGCCGCACGTTCGTCGAGGTTGAGCGAACCTGGGATCGCAGCGTCGCCAACTACGTACAGGTCTACGATTACGCCCGCAAGGACCCGACGAGCCGCGCGACATAGGGGATTGAATTTGACCACCGCCGGCTGGTGGGCGTCGGCAATGGCGGTGCCGACGCCCGTGTCCCAGATTGCTAGACATTGCGTCTGGCGATAGGCTGGTCGCGCCGGGGATTGGGCATCGATCCGGCGTTATCACGGGAAGGTTGTGATGAGGATAGAGGGCATGGTTTTCGGTGTGCATCGGCCGAATGCGATCGCCGAACTAGTGCGAATTCTGGTTGCGGTCCTTTTCGTCGCGGTTCTCGTCGCCGCCTGCGAAGACAAACCGACGCTGACGCCGAAGGAGTTCGTCGAACGGGCCGAAGAGCACCGCCAGAAAGGCCAGTACCGCGCAGGCGTTATCCAGATCAAGAACGCCCTGCAACAGGACCCCAACTACGTCGATGCCCGGGTGCTGCTGGGCCGCATCTACCTCGAAGGTGGCGATGCCGAATCCGCTGAGGGAGAATTGTTCCGCGCGAAGGACCTGAAGGCTGACTTGGCGGAGTATGCTGTTCCGTTGGGCAAAGCGCTGCTTCAGGGGAGGAAATTCCAGGAAGTCCTAAATGAGATTCCGGTCGTCGACAGTATACCGGCGGCGGAACGGTCGGCCATAACTGTCCTGCACGGCTATGCCCACGCGGGCCTTGGGGACGCGGAACGGGCCGAACGCCATTTCAAGACCGCTCTCTCCCTCAACGCCAGTGAAGCCAGTGCGTACGTCGGACTGGCGCGACTGGCGGTGGCCCAAGGCGACCTTGGAAAAGCGGAGGCCGCCGCGGACGCGGCTGTCGGCGTCGATGCCGAGGACTTCGACGTCATCAACCTCCTCGCGGGACTCGCATTTCAGCGCGGCGAATATGACATGGCGGTCGAGTACTTTCAGCAAGCCGCTGATAAACGACGGAGGAACCCATTCCCTCTCTTGTTTCTGGCGCACGCTCAAATTGGCGCCGAACAGTTCGACGACGCATCCGCCAACGTGAACAAGGCGCTGAAGCTGCTGCCGAAACATCCGACCGCGTTGTTTCTGAGCGCCCTCGTCGCTCTCCGGACCGGGGACTACCAGACGGCCCAGAGCGATATCGAAAGGGTTCTTACACAGACGCCCGACCACATTCGAAGCCGGTTGGTCGCGGGCATAGCGAATTTTGCCCTTGAGAATTACGAACAAGCTGCGCAGCACCTCCAAATCTACCTATCCAAAAGCCCCAACGATGTGCGTGCGCGGAGAGTCTATGCCTCCGCTTTGACCATGCTGAGACGCGACGAAGAGGCCTTGCAAGTTGCGAAGAAGCTGGCCGACGAACGGGGAGACAAAGACGAGACTTTGCTGGCGCTTGTCGGCACGCTTGCAGCTCGGACTGGCGATCTTGCCCTCGGCGAGCAATACCTCATGCGGGCCGTGGAGTGAAATCCGGACGACGCCCTGGCATTGTCAAAGCTGGGGGCCATACGCATCAATCTCGGGAAGACAGCCGAAGGGACGGACGATGTTCAAGAGGCGTTCGAGGGTTCAAGAGGCGTTCGAGGTCGACCCGAACTTCGAACGTTCGATTGGTCTTCTTTTTTCGACCTACATGAGCGAAGAGCGATACGACGAAGCTTTGAGGATAGCCGAGGACTACCAAGCAAAGCAGCCCGACGCGTCAACGGGATTCAACTTGGAGGGTTTCGTTCACATCGCGACACGCGACTACGAAAAGGCCCGGCAAGCCTTCCAGAAAGCGGCGGAAGCGGCGCCGGGCGACGTCAGTGCCAACCACAATCTTGCGAACCTGGAGTTGGCGCAAGGGAATCTCGAAGGGGCGAACGAGGTTCTATCCCAGGCCTTACAAAGCAGTCCGGACAGCACCCAGCTCATGGTGCAAATGGCCAAGGTTCAGGCGCTGCGAGGCGAGTCCAAGCAGCAAGAACAATGGTTGAAGAAGGCGTACGATCGAAGTGGCGCGGCGCCCGAACCGGCGGCCGCACTGGCTCGATACTATTTCGATCGGCTGGATCCTTCGCGTTCGCTGGCGGTTTCCCAAACGGCTTTGATCGGCTCCCCCGACACGCCGGATCTGCTCAAGATCGCTGGACAAGCCCAGTTGGTGAGCGGGGCAACGTCGCAAGCCGTGGCAACCTTCCGACGCCTGGTTACCGTCAAGCCCGACTCGGCACACAATCACTTTTTGCTGGCCAGCGCCTACCTAAATCAGGGAGACCTGGATCGGACCAGCTCGTCGCTGGAACAGGTTTTGAAACTGAACCCGGGGCACATCGGCTCCAAGGCGTTTCTGGTTCGTATTCTCGCTCATCGCCGGGAACTTGATCACGCGAAAGCATTGGTGGCCGACCTCAAAGCGAACGCGCCACAAGATTACCAGGTGGTAAGGGCCGACGCGGCGGTCAAGATCGCCGACGGCAGGCTTGACGATGCCGTTCAGACGCTCCGCGACGTGATCGACCTTCCGGGAGCCATTCGGCGGCGCCTCCCGGTGACGCTGGCGGCACTGGAGTGGCAGGCCGGCGCCCACAGCGAGAGCTAGTCGAGGCTGCAAGGCTGGCTGGAAAAAGCTCCGGCGGATTGGCGAGCCCGGATGGTCCTTGCTTCCCAGTATGTCGACCAGAAGGATTTTGCGAATGCACGGGACGCCTATGCCATCGTTGCGGAGTCCCAGCCAGAGAATTGGTTGGCCAAGAGTTCGCTGGGATGGGTCCTGATCCGACTCGGCAACCTCGCCGAGGCAGGCGGGCCGGTCGAATCAGCGCTCGAGCTCGCCCCGGACCGAGCGCAAGTGGTTGGCACCGCCGGATACTATTACCTCGAGCAGGGTGACCACGAAAAAGCTCTCGAGTTGCTCGCCCGCGCCGCCAAGGCGCTGCAGGACAATCCGGATGTTCAGTATCAGTATGGGCGGGCGCTGTCCGCCGCCGGGCGAGACGCCGAAGCGATTGACGTCTTGAGAATGGCGTTAGATTCGAAGGGTCATTTCCTCGACCGTGCGGACGCGGAGAAGCTTATCAACAAGCTTCAGGGGGGGGGTAGTCCAGACCTCGGTGCCGGTAGCCGGTTTTGAGAGGTTGAACCTCGGACGCCGGCCGGCAGACATGTGCGGTCGGGGACCCACGCGGCGTGCCAAGGTCATCCGTACGCCGTCGGGGAGAGAGTGTTCGGCATGAGCCAGCAGAACTCCGGTGACAAGAACACAGAAGCGGCAACCATGGACCCCGGTCAAGACAGCGGCCGCACCAACGATTCCGGGACACCGGCCGGGATGGCACCGGAAAGGCTACTCGACGCTTACGGTCGATGGTTCGAAGTCGTTCGCGCCGGCTCCGAAGAGCTGCGTCGTGAAGTCTATCGCATCCGCTATCACGTGTTGGCCGTTGAACATCCCTATCTCGATCCTGACGACTATCCTGACGACCAGGAGTTCGACGAATTCGACGCTCACTCGGTCCACTCGTTGCTCGTTCACAAGCCGACCGGAGCCCTTGCCGGAACGGTCCGAGTCGTCCTGCCGTTTCACGGCCGGGAACCGCGGCGCCTTCCGATCGAGGACCATTGTCACGACCCGATTGCGCGCGATCCGACGCGTTTTCCCGTCCATCGCATGGGAGAGGTCTCCCGCTTCAGCGTCTCGAAGACCTTCCGCCGAAGGTTGACGGATACGCTCTACCCCGACGCCCTCGACGATCGAATCGGACAGGTACCCGACACGAACGAGGCGCGGCGCGTGATGCCGCACATAACCTTGGGGCTCATGCAAGCGGCGATCGGAATGGCGGTCGAGAACGGTCTCACGCACCTCTGCGCGACCATGGAGCGGCAGCTCCTCCGCCTCCTTGCTCGTGTTGGCGTGCATTTTGTCGAAGTCGGCCCCCTGGTCGAGCTCTTCGGGCTGCGCCAACCCTGTTTCAGGGATATCGGCGACCTTCTCTCCCAGATTCACGACGAGCGCCCAGACGTGTGGGACGTATTGTCAAACGAGGGCCGCTACGAGGAAGCCGTTCGCCGGAACCGGCACGGCGATTGAAACGGACCCATCCGATCGCTGATCGCATGCACGCGGCGACCGGATGCTGCCTGTAAAAAGCTGCCAAAAAAAAGAACCGGGGGCGGTTTCCCGCCCCCGGCGCATTTACGCTTGTTTCGATCGGGTGATCGGCGTCAGGCGGCCTTCTTGGCCATCCGACGACGGGTCACACCGAGAGCGACCAGACCGGCGCCCAGCAGGCCGAGGGTGCCCGGCTCGGGGATCGCGGTTGCCGCGTCAAGCTGCATGTTCGATTCGATGTTCAGCTTGTACTCACTGCCCGTATCGGCGGCGGGGAGATCGGCGAGGACCAGCGTGAACGTTCCGCTATCCGAGAAGCTGTCCGAGTCGCTCGCGCCGAATGCCGATTCCGTCCTCTGCACCAGGAACGGGCTGGTTTCGCCGGCAACCGAGCCGAAGGAACCCGTATTGGAAATGCCAATGCCGGGCGACCAGGAAAACTCGACATCTTCGTCGTCCGACGTCAGCGAGATGTTGAATGTCAGTCCGGCCGACGCGGTATTGTTGAAGGACGGGTCACCGCCGGTGATGGCCTCGAGGTCCAGTGTCAGGTCCATGGTGATGGTGACACTGAAGGTTCCGCCACCAGAAACCGTGAACGTCGCTTCACTGTTGGTCGACGTACCGGAAGAGCCCTGGCCCGAACCCGTCTGGTTCACCTGAGCCTGACCACCCTGCTCGACGTCCGTCGTCGGAAGCGTAGGAGCAGGTCCCCCACCGTCGGGGTCGATCCCATCGCCGGCGGAGATGACGGCGTCGCCGTAGGCCAGGGTCGTGGTCGCGCCAGCCTGCTCGAAGCCGTTTTCGCTGATCGCGCCGCAGGTACCAAGGCACGACAGCGCCGGATCGATAGCGCCGTCCGTGGATGCCGGGTTGTCGCTGGCCGTGGCGCCAAACAATTCCGCGCCCGTGTCGGCGCTGTTGATGATAACGGTCCCGGTCTGCGGAACGGACGGAATGAACGCAAACTCGTCGACCATCAGGTGGCCGTACGCCCCCGCACCCGGCGGGAACGCCTGGGCTTCGCCCGACATACCAACCGCAAGAACGCCGGCGGCGGCAGTCGCCAAGAGCCCATTCTTGATCCTTGAAAACTTCATCTCTCGTCTCCTACTCGTTGCCGGCGCCCGAGAATGTCAGCCTGGGTTTAACGCCGGTACTCTCAAACTCCAAAATGCTTTGGGCTTCCGCCCGGTTCCCGGCGCCTTGACGCCGCATGGCTTACAGTCTCGTAGCCCTGCCAAAGGGGTATGCATGCCCCGTGTCAAATGATCGAATGATATATATTTCAACGCATTAAGATGATTTCGCGGTGCCGGCGACGGCGAAAGTGGCAAGAATCCCGACATCTGGCACCATGACTGCCGGACGCGATCGGAGCGACATTTAACACTTCGTGGACGCAGAAAATTTTCTTCTTTTCTTTCAATGTGTTGCCAAACAAGATGCGGCCGCGCCAGGACTGGCAAGATTCCCGACACCGACCCGCTGCGCAGGCCGTCGCCCCGCGGCACCGCAGAGCCGGCACAGGCTTTTTGCTTCAATTTCATGGAGTTAAAAAAAAGCCGCCGAGTCGGGCGCGATTGAAAAGGATTCCGACACAGCAAACGAGACCGGGTTTGCCGGTCGGACACTGCCGAACATCGCCTTCCGACCCATCTCGGGCCTACCGAAACACGTAGTGCGGCCCGTCCAGAAAGCGGAGGGCTACCGATCCCGCCTCGGCTCTCTGGACCTCGGCGCGGAAGGGCGGCATGTCGGTCAGTTCGACGTCGACCACCACCCCGGGTTGGAACAATCCAGGAACAGAGAGGAGCAACCCGGTTGCCGAAACGTCGGTGACCGTACCATCCCACGCGTCGTCACCGACGATGATCCGGGCCTTCTCCCCTTGCCCCTGTACAGACCGGATACAAAGTTCACACCCGTCCGGGGACATGGTTGACACTTTTGGCATCGTTTCTCGCAGGAGGAAGGGATGCCGTTCACGGAGGTATCGATCGTGTCGCAACGAGAGGAGTTTGT
>Ga0209782_1002086_pt1 | contig 10947 bp, 7 predicted proteins | sample WorMetmaBAHAMAS1_FD_187390 | JGI IMG/M metagenome (GOLD analysis project Ga0209782, IMG submission 187390) | Marine gutless worms symbiont microbial communities from Max Planck institute for Marine Microbiology, Germany - Inanidrilus... | ecosystem: Host-associated > Annelida > Digestive system >...
GATACGGATATTCTTTTCGACGATCATGCGGATACGGATACGGATACGGATACTTGGTAACGGATACGGATAGGATACGGATACCAAAAAGTGATATCCGCGCACCTCTGTTCTACCATACGATTTTTCCTAAATCAGCATGATCACAAGTTTCTCCTAGGATGCCACACGATAGGGTTTTCAAGTGAGATGTTTTGTAGTTGCAGGATTTATACTGACAAGTGCCTCGCGAGGTCCCTCTGCCATAGCAGAGCCACTTGTATATCGTTAAGTTCGTGTTGATGTACTCCTGCTAATGATCAAGTGAGAAATTGTAAAATATTAAACTAAACGATATTTTCAAAGAAAACCGTTTTAGAACCTTTGCGCATGCAACATTATCATCGCTCACTATTTTGTGCTCAGCTAGCAGCTCTCAGTCGTGGATTAGCACTTTTGTGCACGCAACATAATCGTCGCTGGTTATTTTCTGCCCAAGCTATCAGACTCTAAGCCGTGGACTAGCACCTTTGTGTACGCATGCTTAAGCCTACTTGAGTTAAATGCCTACCATAAACACTAACTTTTTTCTATAATCACTAACTTCTTGCTGCTTAAACGTTGATGCTAGGCATCGTGCACAAATTATGTAAGCTGTAACACACAAATAATTATTTTTGGACTACTTCTAGTCGGCCAAATCCTTGAATTCGAAATTAACGTCATGCACAGAACTAATTCAACTTTATCTATAAAAACCGTTTGTTTTGGACAGCAAGCGAAATCGCACATGCACAAAGGTTCTTAACTTCCAACACATACAACTGTTGTCTCAAATTGTGTTTAACCTGCTGTCACACACAAAATTTCTGTTACCATTAAGAACCTTTGTGCACGTTACTTTTCAATACTTGTCCAGCTGTTTCGCAGCAGACGCTCTAATTCATACTGATTAAGCACCGTTGTGCTCGCAGAATTCCATAGTTCCTTTGTGCATGCAACATTCGAGACTATGTTGTTTAAGAGCTTTTTTGCACGGCTTATTGCTCGGAAATGGGTTGGCCAATCACAAAACGGATACCACCATCTTTTAGGGCTTGTCCAGACCTTTCTAGTGGTATAAAAATGTCCGAAACCGGAAGTAGTTCATTTTAGAACCTTTGTGCATGGACCTCTCGATATATATGAACTGCCCAGATGTGACTCTGAAATTCATACCACATTGTCTGTTTAAGTACATGTGATGTGTTTTTTCTTCTATATTTTCTTTCCTTTGGTGTTGATTATTCTGTTGGCATTTATGCATTGTCTATTTCTATTGTCTATTTCTACTGTTTACATGTACGTTTGTTACATGTTACATTAAATATCAATCAGTTATCAGCAATCTTCATGAATGGATGCTGTGAAATACTCTTTCTGTACAAGAACTGTTATAGACTGGAATAGCCCCTTCATTCAAGGAGAGGCTTCGAAACCAAAATTCTGAAACTTTTGACATATCACACTTTTTCCTATAAACCATCGCAAAGTTACTAACTCTGAAAAACAGTTTATTTTTCGGCCCACCCTGTATCATTTGGATAGTAATGATTAACCTGGTACTTGTAGGGACCGTCAGCTATTATTGCAACATTGCACGGACATAGAGATCGTGTAAATTCTGTGCGATGGATTAGACCGCCAGACAATGGTATATTATGAGCTTTTAAATATCATTGAACATTTAGAGTGTTATATGAAATGGCCAGTATTTCAGCTGACATAACCGGTCACCATTGTCGTTGCTTTGAACTAATTTCAGTTGTTTGTTATTTATGGATTTTGATAGCTTATGTAAATAAGAAATATTTACTATGTGACTTAATCGGGTACAAAAACCGTCAATGATTTTTTTAGCTCGCATTTTTTGTACAAATTTTTGTTGAATCTGATGCCAGTGTTTACTACATTAATATGATATCCCATAGATATATAAAACTGTTTCTGCTAGCAGAGGCATCTCAGTTAATAAAAAGCGAATGCAGAGAACTGGTTGGTAACAGTAGCAACAAATAAGCCATAGCTTCAGTTGTTTACTTCTGCGGTTTATTTTGCATTATTTGCAGTGTGGTGCACTTGTCGTTTTCAGATGCTGAAACGGAGCTTATTTCTTCATCAATGGACAAAACCCTTATTGTCTGGAGGAAATCTGCCAGACAGGCAAGTCAGCAGAAGTTAAAATGTTTAGTGACAAGTTTTGTTGGTTACATTATTGGTTACATTAACAAGAGGGCCTAGCAGTGGCTAGCATAGCACGAGATGACTCCTCCCCTCTTCCCGGCATGCACCGTGACCACAATGCACTTCCGTCACAGACGGACTGACATCGTAGCATAAGCGCAAGATGTATATATTACATCTCGCGCTAATAAAATCGAGAATGGTTTACCTTCCTGGTGCTATCTTACGCAGTTGTGCTGGAAAAAAGGCCACTAAACAGGCGTGTATCTAAAATTAATATTTGTTAGAAAAATGTGTGCACATCAATGTAGTTGGGTCAGTGTCACTATTTCTCCATGTGTTGCACTATTGCGTAGAAAATTGCCATTTATTGGGCCCATTCTATGGGGCCATAGCAGTCCCCTCTGTCATGCGTTGTCGTTGTTGTTGTGGACATCGATGCGCAAGCAGTGTGCGACAGTAGCGACACCTGGTGAATGGCAATGTGAAATTAGGCGGCGTGTGGCGACTCGCAGTGGCGAATGGGCCCAACATTTTTCAAATGCTTCTTGTTAATGTTACTAGTGATGGCAGGATATGGCTTTTCTGGGAAACAGTGGATACAACACAATAGTAATCAAAAGCATTGCTGGGCGCATGGAGCGAAGCTAATATTGGTGACTAGAGCAGATTGCTGCCGTGTCTGACTAGAGTTGTGCAGAGTACTGTTCTGTTTGGGAAAGAATTATCGCGATATCGAGATGACGATGGTGCGATACGACACTGATACAGTGCAGTGTATTGTGCCAGTAGTGAATATTGCAAAGTGTTAAATACTGCTTTTGATTATGCTTCTTTCATCGAGCGAAAAGCAGTAAAGCATTAGTCCCGTGTTCATCCATTGGTCTGTCTGTTCTGCCTTTAAGTGTGCCGACTTTACTCGCCAGGGGCAGCACCTGTATGCTTCTCCCACCTTGGCATGTTTGGGCATATATTCAAACTCACTCACAAGGAGGCGGCACTAATGTGGCGAGTGTATTATACACATTGCGGTTTAAGGTATGAAGACCGACGTGCAGAGTTGTTTACTGACAGTGATTGGACAGCAGATACTTAGACCCTACCAGTTTTTAATGGCATTTGCCAGGTGGCGCCACTCATCTCAGGGAGGGAATGGCAGCCAGACAAAGTCAATGCGAGAATTGAGCGAAAAGGCAGATATGCAAAAAGTTTATAAATTCGCTACAGACCTAATAACCAAGTGATTAGGCACTCGTTGCTAATGATGATGATGATGATGATGATGAACAATTTACGTGTCTAAAATTGACAGATTCACTGCTCGAGCATGACAGGAAACAGCGAAAGAAAGCAGTGCTGAACAACATAGACAGAGACGGTGTGGATGTTACGTGATGAGGTAGATTGTTCCAAACATGAGCTGTGGCAACTGGGAAAGCTTGGTCGCCAATTGTTGACAGTTGATGAGCGGATTATGATGCAGTACGGCTTGTGGTATAAAGACCGACATGCAACGTTATTTATTGACAGTGTTTGTGTGCAGTTCGAGGTTGGCTGTCGTCTGGTTGGTCACTCCGATTCAGTGACAGCTGCCGATGCGGTCTACATCGGCAGCCAGCTGTTGATAGTCTCGGCATCCGCTGACTGCACACTTCGGTTCTGGCTAAGACCTACTGCTTCTTCCGGTAAGATGCATCAGAGCCTTCCAGCTATTTTGGTTTAGTCAAACCGGACAGTGTTGGAATGGTCGTTGGACGCTGGTAGAGGCTCCTGTGGAGGCATGGAGGGTGGAAGTTGAGAAACATTGGCTGATACTCCAGTTTAAGAAATTGTGGTGAATAGGTTTTTTTGACATCTAAAGAAAGGGAATGTTATGGGTCATAGTAAATGGAGGAAATTAATTAAAGATATTTATAATTAATTAAAGATATTTATAATACGCACACATGTAAGGAGTGAGTGAGTTGATGTGTTACATGTTAGTGGCTCACCCGGGTTATCCTGAATAGAAAAGTCATTAAATGGCTTGTAGTTGTTTAGGGTTTTTACCGCGCGACGCTATGCTAAGTGCGGTATATGCCATCGTCGTGTGTCTGTCCGTCTGTCTGTGTGTGTGTGTCACATTCCAATATTGTATCAAAACGGCTAAACGTAGAATCACACAAATAATGCCACACGATAGGGTTTTCAAGTGAGATGTTTTGTAGTTGCAGGATTTCTACTGACAAGTGCCTTGCGCGGTCTCTGTGCAATAGCAGAGCTTCTTGTTTGAACTATGGTTAACCATTGATTGGCTACAGGAAGAAAATTTGTCCTGTAAAATATCTCATAATGTGCATCGTAGCTGAAGAAAGGCATTTTTTTAATTCTGAGAGTCAACTTTTAACTTTGTCCATTACTTTTTAACTTTACCTAGATAGAGTCGGAAGTAACGAGCATGCTAGATATACAGTACATTTTTGGTCATCTTGTAAAAAGCTATTGTGTGGACACATACACACATACTGCTCCGACTGACCACTCGTGTAGTTGGTAATTTGGCTGATTGGTGGTGTATGGTTTTGTTTCTGTGATGAATTAGCTACTCGCTTATCTGGTTATATTTAATAATTATTTATTTACAACTAGTTTAGAGTGGAACGGTTGGTAGCTCCCACTGACCCAGTTTATGCTGTGGGTCTTTCTGATCCTGCAACAAGAATGAAGAAGAGCGAAGCTACCAACTGAGCCATTATGGGACACGCTGCTACATACCGTTGCCAGCAGCTGGAACCCAGTCACGATTAAGTCCATGGATTTGAGGCCGAAACTTCGATAAGTAGTATGCTGTTTTGGTTGTAAATAAATAATTAATTGGGCCCATTCCATGGAGCCATAGCGGTCCCCTCTGTCATGCGTTGTCGTCGTCGTTGGCATTGTCGTAGACATCGATGCGGAGGCGGTGCGCGACAGTACCGCTAGCGATATCTGCTGAATGGGCGTGAGGCGGCTCATTGTGGCGAATGGGCCCAACATTTTTCAAATGTTTGTTTTAATAATTAATTAATTAATTTTTGAAATATAGCTTACTTGTCAGCCTGATAAAACTTTATACAGGCACGGCAGGGTTCATGTGACACACAGTTCAAGGTTTTTGCTGAAGTGTGGCATTGAAATGAGTTGGTAATTGAACACACTGCGTCTGTGATGAATTGTTCAGATGAATGCAGCTGTATACAGACCTTCACATTAGGATGCAGTCTCGTCTTATCACTCGCTCTTACTCTGATTCCAACACTTACAGGTGACATTCGCAGCTTATCGTGTTGGTTAATTAAATTATCTTTTAGTGGCGAAAGTTTGCAATAAAGTGAACAGCTAGAAAGGAGGAACTGAGAATAATGTGCTGAAATTTTGTAATGAAATAATTTGTTCATTGTTGATGATAATAGTGATATGACGGCCATAAAGCTGACTATTATTTGATGAAGAATTTCTGTCGCATTTTAGTACAGAGACGGTGCAGTTAGTACTACTGAGGAGAATTTTGTCACCTTCTATCTGATATAATTGCACTGCAGGGTGCAGCAAAAAGTATCCCCTCTAGAGATTTTTGGCATTTCCTGAACAATGAGCAATGACATAGCATGTCGTTCTAAAATTATTTTATAGATTTATTATTGCATTATAGACATACATACATGTATCAGTAGCTTCTAAATATCTTAAACTGTCTGAAATTTATGAATGCCTCAGTGTAGCTACCTCTTGATTTTTTGCATTTTAAGATATAGATATTTAGAAGCTGTTGATACAACTGTGTACATCTATGATGTATTAATTAAATTTGTTAAGTTTCATAAGAAAATGTTAAGCCACTGCTGAGAAAATGCTAAAAATCTTCAGTCGGATACTTTTATGCTGCACCCTGTAGATGCCTTTAGCAAGGTCGTGTAGGCAGTAAAAGTTTGCTGTATTTATCACTGGGCTGTCATCTAACATGGTTTGTAATACTGATATAGCACATGAGTATGGATAGCATATATATATATTTTTTTTTTCTCATTCAGCATAGAGAATGTTTGTAAAGTGACCTTAAATCAAACTGTGTTTGATTACTAGTTGATAGACAGATTTTTTGCATGTTCTTATACAGAATTGAAGCCGGCCGTTGCTGCTGTATAAGTGTGTAACTTTTATGCAAACTCTGCAGTGTTGTAATTGCAGTTCCGCTACTGGCTTGTGGACAAGATGATCAGAAGGTTCATTTGTATGTTCAGAAAGACACGGAGGTCTGTTGCAGATGGAATTTGTTCCCATTGACTTGAATGCAGACAGACAAAGAGACATAGTAATACATAGATCAGACATTATGCTCCGTAAATTGTTAAGAAATTGTGAGAAACAGCGAAACTTAGAGCAGATTCAGAAGACAGAAACTGAAAATTGCAAGTACAAATGCACGTGGACTGTCAGTGCAGCTGTACAGTTGTATTACGTCCATCACAGGTTGGCAGGGTAATAATTTCACCCACATTTGTTTGTCTGGCTGTTAGCAGAATAACTCGGAAAGTTATGGGTAGAATGTTGTGAAATCTGACGATTTTGTTGATTACGTTGCAGAGAAGAGTTGGATAAATTTTGAAGGGTTAGGGTTGGTGTTAGTAAACCAGGTGCTTGCCAGTAAAGATACCAAATTGGCAGTAATCACTCTATTGAGTTTCTCGTGGTTAGGAGATATAACGGTAAAGTAAGTTTCATAATTAATATCTCAAGTGTTACTGCTTAGCGTGTTTGTTAATTTAAACTGGTGATATGTTTGTTGCCATGTAATTTTTGATGAAATAACTTAATAATTATTTTGCTACAGTTTGAGCAAGTTTTAACGCTGTCTGGGCATGAGCAGTGGCCGCGAAGTCTATCATTCGCTGTGGATGGTATATCTTCTTTATACACATTCAACAAGAATTTTTGTTGCACATTATGAGAATATTTAAGTTACGCTGAATATTTATTTTAAATGGTATTTTTAAGTATTTGTAAAAACCTGCACCATTTACTCAGAAACGTTCTTTCATGGAATAAATGGAAAAATCAAGTGTGCAACGAGCTATCCTATGTTCACCTGGAAATTGGCAACTGTATGTTGTGTTTTACGTGTTTTAAACTGATTTAAGTTACTTTATTTGCAAATTAAACATCACTATGTTACTTTTATGATATTTTCTGAACATCCTGTTGGACTGTGACGTATTCAGTATATTTTCAGATCATTCGTCAATTCTCTTTGCTGCCCGTTGTTCTCCAGTTTCATTTTTCATTAAAACAGACGGCTCCATTTTCATTTGCATGTTCAGATTTTAGGCCGGATCACCATCGAGCTATTAGTGCATCACTTAGACCATCGTGTAAATGGGGGAGACCTCAAACACGCCGATGTGTCACCTGGCTGAGGGTGATTGATGCTGATGTACAGTCAGCTAACATCGGTATTCACTCAGTCGGGATAAAAACCAACAGTTGTGTTCTCTGGCAACATATCACGAACACGGCAACGCTCCGTGTGAGTTCTTGAGGCAAGTTTTCGAATGGTTATACTCCATTTACTTTAATTTACTTTGAGAACTCAGCACCGTTCTGTTCTGGTCGTCGTTCCGTGATGCGATCTGACAATGAACTGTGCTTTATCTACACGCCCGTCGCTCAATGCTGTTATGTCACCATCTACTGGCTGCTACAAACCGATTCTGTTAACACTGTACGGTGGTCTGGCAGCAGCAATGTGATAATGCCACCTTAATAATATTCATTTCTACTACTACTACTACTACTACTACTCCGTTAATGGCGTGCCACTGAAAAAGAAGATGAATATGTGTGTGTTTGTGTATAGATAATGGTGACTTGCTGTTGGCGAGTGGAAGTCAAGATAATTACATTCGTGTCTGGCGCATTTCGTCACGTGGTACATGTCTCGATGACAACGCTGCCGCGGCAGAGTTGAAGTTGAAGGAAGAAAGTTTCACTGTCACTTCTCAAGGTTAACTTTTTTTGCACCCATGCTAAAGATTTTCTGGTGTGAAATTTCTTACATTTTGTTTTTAGTGCACACACTGTAGTGTAAAGTTAAATATTTACTATTCAGTAAGTATAAAATTTACAGTTTAAACATCTCTAGTTGTTGGTGCGTGAGCCACATCGTACCACAATGTGTGCGGTTGGCTGCCAGCGTCACTTTATCTTTTGATATAGCCATTGGCGGCTGTGGCGGATGTGCTTTATTAGTGTTGATAGTTGTCGCTTTGAATAACGGTCAGAGTTTTACTTTACTCCGAGAACTGAATACAGTATTACACATTTTATTTCTGTATAGGTCTAGTCACATTATGCATGTTTTTTTTTGTATTGTACTTTCTATTATTAGTATTTTGTATTTTAGTATTTACATTTTACATACATGTTATATTTAGCTATTCAGCCTTTTAAAGGCTGCAAGAGTGTTCAATAAAATCAGTCAGTCAGAGTTAATTTGGCAGCTGTTGAGAGTTGTGAGATTGTCGTGATTGAAGCTCAGAAGAGAGAGAGAGAGAACAGTGAATATACAGTGTGGTTGTTGAAGATGAGTGTTGATTTCCGAGCGGAGGTCACCTTAGAAGCTTGCACTCTGCATGCCCTATTTTCCCACTTACTTGGGATTATTTGGAGCGCTTGAAGTCGATCCCAACCAGCAGACTAATCGTAACAATAGTAATTTCTACCATGTGGAGATGCTGCTATTGACAGAGCGGATGATAACTCAATGGCTTATTTTCTGCCTATCCAGTTGCTATAGTTGCTGACAGGCAGTAAAAGTGTGCACCGGCACAGTTCTCTAGTTATCAACTGCAAGTGCCAATTAGCACAAATTGATCTGTATTATGGCTCTTAAAATGATTCTGTGTATACAGTGAGGTAATTTTGTGTTGTAGCTTGATTTCTCCAGATATTTGGCATAGCATATTTACAATACCCAACAGTTTCCGATTTCGGTATAGGCCTTGTTTAGACACTGCTGTCATTGGCCGCAGCATTGCTTATGAATATTTATACAGTAGCGTATAATTGACATAACGCAGCTACTTCAACAAATTTAACTACTGGAGTACTAGTAATGTTTTGCGGCAAGCAGTTCTCGTGGCAATTCTACGCGATAATTGCCACCCGTTTAATTATACATTTTTTGTAGTTGTTTTCCTGGTTTCTGCTGTTGTTTCTTGGTACTAGTCAAGGTATTGGCTGGGAAGAGCTACCCCCAAAAATGACCTGTTTTGTTTTGAGTGGGACGTTAAAGCTTAACTTAGTTAATTAATCAATGAATCACGAGTGAGGTAACTTGAAACTGAAATCCGAGAACCATCGTAAATGCACTTGTACCTCTTCTGTCAGTAGTGCAGTGGCAGATGAAGAGAGAGTGTCAGGTCATTGTTTGGTGGTAGTGATTTGTGTTCCCATTAATGCTAAACTTAACAGTAGTTTAAATGTAAAAAATTTCAAACTGCAGTAGTAGTAATACAACAAAATGGATAAAGCACATGCTTGTTTGTGCAATATTCCGTCAGTCGTCCATTGGTTGAAATGTCAATACTCGAGCTTTGCACTAAATAAGTAAGTAAGTTGTCACCGTTGTGTTGACGTTTGAACTCTTTGACAACATGTTTCATTATTGCACTCGCTGGTGAGACTTTATATGTATGATTGATGTCTGAATCATGATTTATCACAACATTTATTTACAATTTCCTCAGCTGTTATTAACGCAGGACCGTTACATGTGCAGGGTCGGAATGCTGTTTTGTGGTGACCTTGGAATCCGTGTTACTAGGTCATGAGAACTGGGTCACCAGTGTTCGCTGGCAGCCATCAACATATACTGGTGAACGGACTTCATAGCCGTCTGATGCTATATTAGCGCAGTCTATGCTACTGCATTTGTCTGTGTAAGTAAGTAAGTAAGAAAATTTATACACGGCACTCCTAACAAAAATGTCACAGAGCACCGCAGTCTCAAGAACCAAACAGATGAGTTTTTCAGCAACCGTTTAAATTGTCTGAGACTATCACACTGCCGTAGATGAGCTGGCAGCGTGTTCCGTAGACGTGGACCAGCGGACACAAAACACCGGTCACCAATCTCTCACATGCCGGTGTTCCGTCTTTGGCATACGGTAGAGGCTTCCCTCGACACCTTGCTGTACAAAAATTTGGGTACCTTTAAAAATACGAGTACCTTTCTGGAACTTTTTTTTCTCAGATTGTGGACTTGAAAAACTTTGCCATAGCGTGTCAAATGTCAGAAGTGTTGTCAGCTGAGTTCGGCCGATGACCGTCGCTGTTTTATCACACTTAGCGTTCACCTTAGTGTACCATGCAATGGGCGCGATGCAGGGCTTGTATTCATCTGTGGTAGCTGATACTTGCTTATATGAAATATTTGTACTAATAGATTAGATTACGTCACAATTATTTACTTAACTTTGTGTTTTTTGTGTATATGCAGAAACAGCAGCAACTAGAAAACTTTCCTCGATTGAAGATTGATGTCCCACCAACTACCTTTCAGACTGAAACCCTAACTGTAATACTAACCTTGACCTTGACCTTTAATCCCGTGAGAGTTATTTGTTAGAAAACTGTGTATTGCAGATACGAAAATCAGATATTTCACAATCGTAAATTACCAGTATTTTGATATTATGAATTTACTTTTGTTTTGTGTAGACAACCGTA
>Ga0209782_1002087_pt1 | contig 10943 bp, 7 predicted proteins | sample WorMetmaBAHAMAS1_FD_187390 | JGI IMG/M metagenome (GOLD analysis project Ga0209782, IMG submission 187390) | Marine gutless worms symbiont microbial communities from Max Planck institute for Marine Microbiology, Germany - Inanidrilus... | ecosystem: Host-associated > Annelida > Digestive system >...
TTGACATTCATATACTCCTCACACACACACACACACACACACACTGCCATTTTACGGCTCTTTGTCCGGGACTACCTGGGTGGGCTGGTACCAGAAGATGCAGATTTTAAGAGGCATTTGATTTAAATACATTTTTGGACATTCATACACTCATCTTGTAAGCTATGTAACATTTATACCAGCAACACAGAAGCCATATAAGATTTTGTCTACCACATAAAATTTCAGCCACTACATAGATTAAATACACATTAATCAATATTAAGTTAGGTAAACTGATTATCAATTATGTAATAAACATAACTGGTAATTGAAATCCACCCCTGTGATTGACATGGGGCCACTGCTGTTGGTCATACAGGGACCATGTATGGCAGAGACAGTAGCCTGGTAGACAGATAATCATCAGTACAACATGGGTGGGCACACATCTGAAAAGCAAGATTATTCTCGTCTGTTGTTCGTGTCTTTGTTTTTTCGGCAGCATGCGACGACAGGCAAGCGCAACAGACAACACAGCAACCACTTCCATCGAGCCAAATAATCGCTGCATCTGCATTCTATTCACGCAACTAACAGGCAGCAGCCCACCCGGATTTACTGCAATCGCACTGTATGCCATCTTGCCCGGCAATACTCTGATTGCCACTCACTCACTCAGGCGTGGCTGAATGATATCACCAGCTGACTAGGGCAGTGAAATCTTAAACCCATCAGCATCCACCACGGCACTTGCCACAAAGCAGCAGTTCCAGCTACCACAGCTCAGTAAGTTTGAGGACCAGTTTTTAACTGATTAAAACACTTATAATTTACAGAAAAAAATATATATTTCGTCACTTTTTTCGTGTCAGCAACTGCTTAAGCGTTTAACATTATGAGCATCATTGTAATCACACAGTTACTCAACTGTCCTTGACCAATGGCACGACTCCATAGATCAGCAGGTGACATTTCAAATTGCAGAACCCTACTGACAAATTATACTAAGTGCTATCCCCATCCTCATCATGACCAACAATTGTGAAGGAAAAGCAAAATACCTTGCATTTTAACCCAAGTAAATCTGAGCCATACCAAAATCAAATAGCTTACTATAACTATAAAACACGCAAACATTCAAAAGCAAATTCCACTGGCAATAATGCACTGAAATCAGCAAATGTACTTACAGGATTAAGACTGTTGCACTGGTCGATTGGATTCTTGTAGTCCGTCTTCAGCTCATCAAAAGAAATTATCTGTTTCCACCACACATATTATATATCACTTAAGTAAGCTATAACAAATAAATATTACTACAAAAGAGGCAACCGTAAAAATCATATACAATCAAATGTAAATATATACCACGGCAGTAGTGCCACATGACAGAACAATCTTCTATCAAAAAGATGCATTATAAAATGAGAAACACTACTGATAATTTAAATTACCACTAGTGTTCTTATGTTTCCGTTCTCATTTTACAGCATATCTCTTTGACAGAAGATTGTTCCATCCTGTGGCACTACTGCTGTGGCAAAACAGTGAATCTTTCACTTTATGGTAGCATTTACCACTAGTAAATGATACTGCCAAGTAAACAGTTCACTGGCAATTGAAGCCTTGCACTCTTTTGTCAATGAGCCAATCAAGGAGCTGTTTGTCCTGTCCGGTGACATGACAGATGGCCCATTTATTGGCCACAATACCAATGCTGGTAATGCATTACTGTAACAGATGTGTAATTTTTGGCAGTAACAGTAAATGTAACCAATAACCAGTAAATAGAACGCAACAGCATGTTGCATTATAATTTTCACGGAACATAACATCATTCTGGCGGCAGTAAGTGAAATTTCACTGGAAATTTGTTACATCTTATTCCTGGAGTAAAAACGAGATTACAGTTAGGGTCAGTAGGGTTAGGGTCAATAGAGATATGGTTGGTAGTGTTACGGTCAGATTATTATATTAGTAAGCCAATGTCAAATGTGTCTTGTTACTTAGTACTAATCTTATTTTCACTTCATGACTTCACGCTGACAATTGTCATCAATGAACCATGCACTAGCTTTGCTAGTGTACCTACAAGTTATCGTAGGTATCGCTTGTGGCAAATGGTAAAATGCGGGCTTGCGGGGATACGGGCGTGCAGTTTAGGGTTAGGGTCTACGGTTAGGTTAGAGTTAGTGTTATGGAGAGGGTTGGTGTTAGGATTAGCACATTTTACTTTTTGTCACACTAGCAGTCTGCACAAGCCGGTGTAGTATCAAATATCTCGCAGTGCCAAATAACTCGCACCTGCGCCATTGCGCGTGCGCGATTTCGCAAAGTCTCGTTCGCAGGTGTTTATTTTTTATTTATTTCTTATTTATTTTTTCGGTTACAGTTAGGGTTATGATCAAGGTTAGGGTTTTAGGGTTAGGGTTAGTTGTGTTTAGCTAGGTTAGTTGTAGAGTTAGTTTTAGGGTTAGGGTTAGGTTTAATAATTCCCACACCCACATGTCGCACAAATCTCGTAATGCGAGTTATTTGGTAATGCGACATATTTGGCATGACACCGGCATCCCCGCATTTTACCCATAACCATTGCTTGCCATAACTTGCATGTTTTGCTTACATGAAATATAACGAAAAATATAAGAAAAGCTGTTAATATCAACGCAATAATGTAGCACACGGCAGCAAAACCAAATGCCATAATTTACAACCAAAATTTGCACAAATTTTTCTCAGAAAAAAACTTCTATTATCGAAGAATCATACTCAGACTAAAATCTCAATGCCTTAAAATATATTAAAGGACCGCAAAATAGTTGATTAATCATCAAAATAAATTGATTGATTCAATGAAGTGGAATGAATTGATTGACCACTATATTTTAATACTTTTAGTTCTGTCAGTGGACTGGCATATTTGAATCGCATTCAATCAAAGAAATAAATAACCCCTGTGTCCGTAAATTCCAGTTGAGTCCTGTTACGGCCGACTATTTTAAGAAACCGGAAGTATAGCATCAGTTGTAAAATGTAAATAAACATTATTTTGTTTAGTAATTTGTGTTTTGTATGACTTAGAACGTGTAAGTTTACCATTATGACAGATTTGCAAGCAAAGTACCAAAAGCTTGCTACTGAATATTCGAAGGTATGCTGATGTTTGTGTCATTTAATATGTCATTTAGTATTTAGGTTAATCATTTTATCACACAATCAACAATGTCAAAGTACTAAGGAAATACACTGCATATCAGAAATCTTTATTGCTCTAGTTCGTTCTTAACTGCAGTGGTGTGGTTGTTAAGTGTGCAGTGAAAGACTGGACTAATATCATGACACTTTAATTTGCATTTTACCTATTCGAGTAATAACTGAATGATGTGGATGTAACCTATGATATGTCTCCATTACTTTTTCTGTGTGTTCTTGAAAGTATGTCATCTTATGGCTGTCTATGATGCCTTGGATGTACTTGTTTGTATTATTTTGCTGTGTACGTAGGTCTTGATCGGTAGTGGACTGTGAATGAGTCGTATTAGTCATCTTTAGCCGTATTTTGCCATCTTTAGTTATATCCGTAGTCGTCTTCAGTCATCTGTAGTCATCTTTAGCATAATTACATGCACCTTTGTATCATGAGAAGAAAAAGTAATGTACACTCCACAATTTTACTGTTCTAGAGCCGAAAATATTGTGATTCGTGATGCTGAAGTAGTACTGTGTACAACCCAACACTACTGTGATAATTGCCAGATGTGTATATATAAAAAGTTCACCCATTTCTTGTCATGTTTAACAGCTTCGGGCTCAGGTGCCAGTTCTAAAGAAAGCTGTACTGGATGAACAGGCAAATGAAGAACAGCTGAAGGTGATTTATTTTGACCATTTATTTTAAAACGATCATTATGAAGTGGATGAAGTTCAGAAGTGGCTTGAAATGGTGCTTTGATATTTCTGTACTTTCAGTTAGATTTATCCGTGGTATAACGAGTCAACCCAAGGCAGCGACAGTAACCACTGTGAGGATTATAGCTCGGGTAGCCATGAAAATAAGAATGCCATGAACCAAACCATAGACCAGAATAAACAAGTGCATGGGACACCAGTTTCATTTTTATTATTACTTTCAGAGCTCACTAGCACAGAGCCACAGGCCAGGAAATTGAACTATGCAAAACAACTACCACCACAGCATGCTACTTGACATAGCATTAATAAGTTACTTATTGTCTTGTTACTGGTGGTTCAGAGAACCAATAAAAAGTGAGCAATGCACTTTCCACCACAAATCCATGGTTGATGAAGAAAGTCTAAGGCAAGGGCAACTGGTTGGGGCTGGAGATTAGTGCTTTTTCTTTAGTAACACTGTTCGTTGTGTGATAGGATGAACACAATAACAATGCTACTTATCTGAAAAATTTTGTTGTGAAACATAGAGGAAGAAAACTGGTGGGAGAGGGTGAGAATATTGACTTACCTAGGTTCACCTGCAATAACTGGTCTATACTCTGCGGTAATGGGTAATGTACTAGTTAAAGGTGCTGTTACAAAAATGCAGAGGCATATTGTAGATGGTTGATCTGTGTAAAATGTCGTTGGCTGTCAATCGAAGGTGAACAGCAAAGTGCACTGTGCATTACTCGTGTATCAGCACTGTGTTAATGTTACCTCGGCTGCTTGTGATTGTTTTTTTTTTCAGAACGAGTTGAAAGAAAAAGATCTTGCCGTAAGGAAATTTGAGCAGGAGATTGACAGCTTGTCATTCCGTAACAATCAGCTGTCGATGCGCGTCAACGTTCTGCAGCAAGAGCTTGATGAGGCACATGCTCGTGGGAAAAAGCACAAGGTCTAAAGATGGCTTTATTCTTATACACACTAATACACAGTACCATTAGATCAGTGTATAAAGTTTGTTGACCTTTTATTATAGCATTAAGTATTTATGAGCTGTATTTCATTACTGTAGTGGAATCGTCTTTTCACAGCAGAGTTGAAACGTTGATGGCTTTATTACTTGAGGTGTTCTGTCAAGTTGTGATTACCGTTTGTTTTATCAGCTGTGATGTGATACCGGAAATAATGACTTGTTTTATGATATTTATGTTTTTTTACGGTTATCACGTAATTAATCATTCATTTGCGCAGCCCCAGTTTACAGTCAGTCTACCAATCTATGAACGACAACATTACATTTATTATTTTTAGTTGTTGCCCAATTAGTCTTTTCGAGCTGGGCATGGTTTCATGTTGCCACCCATTTTCTGGCTTAAAATGCGATGGAAGATGCTGGCATTAAAAGCTGGCATTTTTCGTTGCATTTTAAGCCAGAATTCCCCCCAAAATAGGAATGCCCTACGCCATCTGTAGTCTTTCCTGCCGACTTTAGTTAGTATCTCACCGACTCGCCATCTTTGTTGGTCAGTCGAGCTGAGCGGGTGAATGGTAATCCGACATGTCTACTCGTTTCACCTCCCAGTGCTGTCACCCCAGGATTGACAGCACGGCTGTTGTCTGTCTGCATGCCACATCAAATTGCATCAAAACAACATGGTCATTAACTATAGAAAGGCAATTGTTTGTTAAAAACACAGGACTACACATTGGTCAGACAGAAAGTTAACCTTAACTTCTGAACTGATGGCCATACAGTCTTCAAACATGGTAGTTGTGCTAAGTTTCGAATGCCTAATTGACCGTCATTCTAAAGCAGTGCAGTATTGGACTTGTTAGGCATTGTGTATCATTAACTTGCTGTTAAAGGTCATGATTATAGTGTCTGGTTATCTTGTACACGGCATACGCATTACATATACTAGTGGCAGCTATACAAACTCTAGTGTTGTTTTGAATCTACTTATTTTAAACGATTACATGTACACCACCCTTTTTTCCAGAGTTAAGTTACTATATGTGGGGTTGCTGCACAAACGAACCTTGCTGAAAATATTTGTGCAGATATTTTACAGTTGAGATGCTGTTCCTGTTGACCCAACAGTGTCAAAGCACTGCAGGAAACTTGAATCAGTAATTACGTGTTGGGGGCTTGCCCACTGATTCACAAAGTTACCCGTGCTATGTCGATGTCCAGTGCTGGGCTTTGATTTTACACTGCACCTCATAGTGATAATCGTCAAAGTTGAACAGTCGAACATTAAGGCCAAGAAGTCCCACTGTGTGAATGCAGTCTGAAAACTGCAGGCTGGGTGGGCCGCACATTGTGAAGTTGAAATTCAAATATTTGCACCTCTTTATTACAGTGCTGCTTGAAAGACTGTTTACATGACCTGGTTAATTTAACAACAAAAGGGTTTCTTGTTGTTGCTAGGAAGGCCCATAATGCATTGTTAGTAACCTGATTTTTTGTTTTTATTGCATGATGATTGTTTGCTTAGTTTTGTCGGTGTTTATTTTTGTTCCCACAAATGCTTAGTTAAATATCAGTATTTTGTGATGTCTATTGTCATAGTGTTATTTTCATCGTTTTGTGGCATTGTTTGTGTTGTTGATGTTGTGTGTGTGACTGCATTTCTCTAGCAGCTGCTTATATGTGTGTTTTGATGGCAGAAAACTGCCGTGTCTGCGGCCTCCGATAATCACATGACGAGCAATGTCAGTATATTAGACGAGGAGCTACGAAATAAAATAGAAGAGAATGCACGTTTGCATAAACAGGTAAAACATGGCTCCCTAAATTGCAGTTACTAAAATGTTAGCTGTTGGCTGGCAGAAGTCTTAGCTGTATCTAATTAGAATTTTGACACTATTTATTTTCTGTGACAAATTTTATGTCTGTAATTACATGCAGCTATTGAAAATTTAGTTTTGTAGAGGATGTGTTTAATGATTGCATGTTTTCGTATTGATTTAGCGTTATTAAATCCGATTTTGAATTATGTATGTTTTTCTTACAGCCATTCTCACAAAAAATGAAATTTATTTAAAATTTTAACATATTTTCCTAAAGCTAGAGGTGCTTCTTTAGTACAAGAATTTTAGAAGCAGTCATGTTTTGCATGCTGATTCTGTCTGTTGCATGTTTTGATTGTGCTTTTGAGTGGCATGCTTTATTTTGTGCAGTGTATGCCTGTAAATGGTAATAATTTTTCTCATTTTTTTTAATTTTTATCTATAAATTACATGTTTGTACAAGAATGAAACAATAAATGCAGATTTTTAAAATCAGTATGTCTCCAAGATGGCATATAAGGAACCGGCAGATACCGAGGAGAAATTTTCTGACACCAGTGTGAAAATGTGTCTTTTGAATTTCTAAATTTGTTCCATCATAAATTGATCCGTATTTTGTTTTCCTTTTTATTTGTGTATCTGAGGCTTCATGATTTTGGCACATTGACATAATGTCTTTCATATTTACACTTTAGCTTCTGTGAGAAGTGAAGATGTCAGGTATAGAACATCCATTCATTGATTTGACAGTGTTAGTTGGGTATTCCTGTCATCTTTACGTACCATATTTATCCCCACTCTTGATTAATTTCGAAATATGCCAGTTTTACAGAATCTAGAAGTAGTAGTTGTTCTGGCATTTGCAGTATACATAGGTAAGATTTCCAACGGATGTGATACTGCCTGATGATCAGTTAGGAATGCCACGCCTTTACATTCATCAGTTTGTGAGTATATTTAAGCACTTTAAATAAGCAGTATGTCAGCAGTTGTCAACTTCCACTAAGTCTAGAGGCTAAGCTGAACTAAACTTGCAAATTCCCTGTGTTAAATGTGTATCTTTTGGTCTTAGCCTTTAGACTTAGCCAAAGTTGACCTCACCCACTGTTGACGAAGACAGGTCGGTCATCCGTCATGTGAGAAATTTGTTGTAAGCAGCGACTAAACTCGGGTTGTGGTTCATCTAGGTTTATTTTATGTTGTTGTATTTTTGTGTTTGATGGTTTGATCTAGTGGTTGTAGATTTATTTTTGTGTTAGCTTAGGTTTATTTATTGTGTTTTATTATGTTTCTCCCAAATTTCATTTTGATTTTCTCAGTACTCGCCAAGAGATTGGCTGGGAAGAGCTTCTCCGATATGACCTATTTAGTATTGAGTGAGCCATTAAACCTTAACTCGGTCAATCCGTGTGAGAAACCTGTACCAGTTATCCCAAAGGTTTAGTTCTGCAATAGTTTTGGGAGATCACAGGGCAACCGGCTATTACTGGTTTACCGGGAAAACAGTTGTTGAAATGAAATCATTTGTGTGTTTGCTGTTCGTCGTTGTGCGCGGTCGCAGGTGTATGAATCGGAGCAGGAATATCACGACGAGCTGAGTCGGCTCAGTGACGAGCTGCACAGGTGCAAGTTGGAGTCTTCGCAGCACGAGGCCGTCCTCAACTCCGTCAGGCTGTCGAGCGATGAGAAGATTTCTCAACTACAGGAAGACAAGGCCATCCTGCAGGTCTGTGTCTCGCAGAATGAGCTGCATTGGCTGGTTGTTCCTTGGTGAGTTCAGTACAAAATAAGTGAAATCAAATACCGACTTTTAAAACTTCAAAAGAATTGTTGCAGCCTGAAAGCTAACCACAGCCAGGCAACAGGTACTAGCAGCCCTCCGCCACTGGCATGATGAACATGTCGGGAGTCTATCACGTAATGTGGAGCTTTTACAGCACGAAGCTCCACATTATGTGATGGACTGCTGCATTCCAGACGACTCCAATATGTTCATCACGGCAGTGGCGGAGGGCTGCTAGTATCGTTGCCTGGCTGTGGTTAGCTTTCTGGCTGCAAGAGTTGCTATTAGAATTCTTTTGAAGTTTTAAAATTCAGTATTTGATTTTCGTGGCGTTGAAAAGTACCTGAAGTTGTGCATGTGTATGTCACAATAAAGTACTGAAAATTAAGCTGCACTTTCTGAGAAAGTTGAATGATAGAGGTCGTCTATTTGAAATTCAGTTGTGTATTGTATATGGTGTATAGTTGTTTGAATTCTGTTGTGACTCTTCATATTGTAGCATTAGCTGTCTGTGCCAGTAAGGAATTTTAACGATAGTTTACAGTGCTGAAAGTTTTTTACTGAAAGCCACAAGACAGTATTGTAAAAGGCTTCGGATTCCTTTATGTTAACAAAAGCATTTATGTGAATGAATTGACCAGAACTGTTACATGGCAGTGAAATGGCATAGAATGCATTAACAAACTGGCGGGCATCACAACTGAGCCTCCTGTTGAAATATAACTGTCTCCGTCGTGCTTTGTCGGTGATTTGAGCTGTACGTACGTTGCTTTGCAGGCAAAACTGCAGTGGCAAGAAACAGAAACAAGAGTCGCTCAGCAGAGCTCATTAGAGCTGTGAGTTCGGTTAATCGTACTCTTGTTTTTGCTGTTGTTAGAACTTTGTCACTGAAAGGACAGCCGTCACTTATTGGTTAAGTTGAAGTACTTTCACCCGGCTAAGTTGGGCTGATTCCACTGAGCGTTATTGGTAGGCCATCAGTGACTGCTATGAACCTTCAGAAAAGTATTAACCAATTTACCATACTACTGGACTTATTTGATCCATAATATAATGGTGTGCATTCCTTTCGTAGTCGTTCATCAATACTTGATAGTTTTTTTTAACATTATTGCGACCTTTACTATCTTTCTCATAAAATACCTAAATGGTGGATACAAAAACATTTTCTATCATTTTTATCGTCATCTACAGATTTACGGTATGCCTGTTACAATATAAGCATATATCTAATTGTAGGTGCATTACAGTATTCCATGAAAATCGGAAGTCAAAAGTAGCTGATTGTTAAAAGCTAATGTACAAAGTGCTTCATGGGCCGTTTTTTGAATTCTGTCCTGTAGTTTTATTTGTTTCATATTTTACTGCGTCCACAGTTTATATATAGAAACATTTCTGTTCTGGAGGTTATTCGACCATTATGTATTGTGGCTGCTTGCTTATCTATACCTTGTCATTAGTTTTATTTCACGTACATTCTCAGATGTTGGATGTCATCATCGTGTGGCTTGTCTTTGAATGGATGTGGCCTCCATGTAGAAGGCTCACTCATGGAAAACACTTTAGCTGAGATGTCCCCAATAGCTTGGCAGGCAAATGCTGGCAAGTTGGGTGGTCAGAAACAGAAGAATGGTGTGGAATTGCCTTTATGGCCCCCAAACAGGTAGACTGATTTAGTGGCGGCCTACACTCGCTATATCACAGCTCTGTCATGGGCAAAGGAGGATTTTTCAGCATCCTGTGCCACCAGACTGCCGCATTTTTGCTTTGGTAGAGCTGTTGCTGTTGGTCCGTGACTGCTTATTCGTCAGGGAAATCGCTGCTTATTTCGCAGCCAACCTCTGAATCTAGAAGCCGTTCGACTATCCGCCATTTGTGGATGTGGGTGGTAGCAGGGACAGGTCTAGCCTACCAGATGTCGCTGAACGTTAGTGATGTGATTGTTACAGAGACGAGCGTCTAAGAACAATTGAGGAGGAGCTTACGTCTCAGATCGATGAATTGTCGAGTGTCGTTCAACAGAAAGTAGCGTTCAATGACACCGGTGAGTTAGTGACATCTGGTGCCCTTCAGCGGCAACAGAAATAATAATTATTATTATTACTATTAAAAATAATATACTGTTAAATACTGTTTAAAATCTAACAGATGGTTATGTGGCACTGAAGCGAGAAGCTGAAGACAGATGGAGATGGAGTCATTGAACGTTATTTCAGAAACCTGCTGTATAGCAGAATACTGGAGGAGGAGGAGGATTATTACTGTTATGGGAGGTAGTGGCATTGGAGAACTGGTATAGAGGAAGCAGCAAGCATACAGTTGTGGATGACGAAGGCACTAGTTCAGGCCGCTTGTTAGGGTTCATGCATTTTGTCCAGTTCATCACTTCAACATCAGTAGTTGGATGGCACGGAGTTTATTTATTTAACAAAAAGTGGTTTCGCTAATTAAACTAGATTTGCTTTCAGAACATGTGTATTGGTAGTTT
>Ga0209782_1002088_pt1 | contig 10942 bp, 4 predicted proteins | sample WorMetmaBAHAMAS1_FD_187390 | JGI IMG/M metagenome (GOLD analysis project Ga0209782, IMG submission 187390) | Marine gutless worms symbiont microbial communities from Max Planck institute for Marine Microbiology, Germany - Inanidrilus... | ecosystem: Host-associated > Annelida > Digestive system >...
ATGTGCATCATATGCATTATATGAACATCCATATGATGTTCAAATTATGAATTCACCTTCCCAAAATAAAGCAGAGGGATTTGCACTGATTATCTAACCTAACTATAACTGGGCCACATCAATACCGTAGCCGCACTCGCTAATAGGCCTACAAATTTTACAATGCGGTTGTCCGTCACAGTGACCTTCAAATAGGCTACATAAACCTACAAAATAGGTAATTGTGGCATACTGTGGTCCGATGTGGTGCTAATTCAGGCCGATGTAGCCCGATGTGGTCCGATGTGGTGCCATTTTAGGCCGATGGGGTCCGATGTGGTCCGATAGGGTCCGATGTTGTAATTAGTCATACCCGTGTTTCGCTTGCTGTAAGATGTGCATCAGTCAATTCGCCTTAAACATTAACAAACAGATGTGATGTGATATGGACGTAGGCTAAATTGGGGAGAGAGTCCCGAAAGACAGTTGTTAAGAGTGTACTTGGACGGGCTGTAACCGTGTTATGCAGTCTCAGTTAGTGTTGGGTGATACTGAAAATTTCTTCCACGATATTTATCGTGAAAAAGTATCGCGATACTGTTTATATCACGATACTTGTTTTGCCAGTGGCGTAATTGAAGGAGGACAAAGCGGGGAGGGGGGCAGTTGCGGGAGCAGTAGCCCCCGGGTGCAGTGCAGCAGGTAAGGGGGCACAAAAAAAACTGCAAAGTATTTTAACGACTACAAAAGTGAGTTTGATAAAATTACAATAGCCTGTCACAACAAACTCTTAGCTATGAACGCCTTTTCTTACCGGTCAAGTTCCGTCGTCGTTTTGTCGGTCAGTCTGTATGTCTACGGGTGACGACCGTGTATTTTGGAAAAACGGCTGACTTGATCGATGATATGCAGATGCCGTTTGTGGTGTTGGGTAGTGTGGGCACAAGCAATGATGTGTTACATTACAGACTCCAGCTCCCCCATGGTAAGGGCAAATTTTTGGGGAAATGATGTAGCGGCAGCCCCGACGCAGTGTATGTCATAGACCATGCAAGAACTGTTGAATCTGTCGGGCTGTTGTTTGGAATGGTGAGTAGGGTGTTAGATCAGCATGCACACTGATGCCACTTGGCAAATATGGTTGAAAGATTGTGCACGGCGGCTATGAATAGTGATCCACATTCGTGATGAGTCAAGTCATGACCCACACTGCAGTGACTGCACTTTCCAACAGTGCTTGCCTGATGTGATCTCCAGTGATTATTGGATGCAAATGCAATGCCTAGGCCTGCAGAGTTATAAAAAGAGTCAAAAACTCGATAATGCAACATGCATGTAGCAGATTGCCCAACAATTCCGGTAATTGCGCAGCGTTCTCATGTTAGTAATCTTCATTGCATGAGATTGCTGATCTCAAATTCAAACTCGCCAATCTGAAAACACTTCTGGGTAACTTGTACATCTGTGGTTGCCATCAGTGATGTGCTGTGTACAAGAATTCTCCGTTCTCAAGCCGACCACGTTTTCGTAATTTTTACAGTGCGATGCTATGCTAAGTGCAGTACATGCTGTCGTCGTGTGTCTGTGTGTGTGTGTTTGTCTGTCTGTCTGTCCGTTACACTCCGGTACTGTATCAAAACGGCTAATCGTAGGATCACGCAAATAACGCCGCACGATAGCCCCATGACTCTAGTTTTCTGATGCCAAAGTAATGTAGCAAAAATGCCATTTAATAGACATAAATGTTCAAAATAACCTTATCTGAATACAGATCATTTAGTGTAAAAGTGTGGAGTTAACAATTTTAACACAGAACACATCTGAAATTTATTTTTGCATTTGAAGTTAAAGAAAAAAAGTTATAAAAGGTACAAAAAATTTAGACAATTGTAAGCAAGCACAGATCAGTTATTGTCACTATTTTATGCCATATAAGGTTACATCATCTCCTACCATTTAACAGATGGCGCTAGGGTGCCAGTTACTTCACATCGTCAACAAACTCGTTTTAACAATAGATATTAATATTTTTCAAAGTGCTATATATGTTTGAATCTGTGTATCCTTGATCCTCATTCATCTGTAACATAAAAGCAGAAGGCTTTAAACAGTTTTAAACTTTGTTACAGATTCAAATTGACAGTGTGAATGTTTTCCACAGTTTCTAACTATCCATATTTTTATGGGTGAAAATTCAGTTTTGTGCATTTGTTGATAGATATATTTTCTGTATATGGTGCTTTGCTAACAGACAAAAGTCATGCCTCAGCAGCACATGCATTACCAAGTAGCCCGGCAAGGGTGAAGCAGCCACGTTTGATGAAAAGAAACAACGAATGTTCGGACACTTGTTCGACTTACAGTAATGTGAACAACGGCATGCAGATGTCGTCACTATTTGACCACGACCACGGCCAGATTGTTAACAACTCACAGGCCGTGCTTCAGAAGATTGCTTCCCTTTGTGAGAGCGACGGTTTGAGCGACATTGAGCTCATCGTTTGCTGCAGTGATGGTGATGTGACTCGGCGCTCATTTCCTGCACACAAACTGATTCTTTGCTGCTCAAGTGATGTGCTGAAGGTGATGCTGATGAATCCATGCTGGCCAGATTCCTCTCGACCTAGCATTGAGCTACATGAAGAGCAGTCTTGTGTTCCGGTATGCTGCATTACATTACATTATATAGACACCTTAGTCCAAGGCTTGTAACAATACAATGGAATGAACAGATTGAATTAATATGTGTGCTGTTCTTGTGTTCTTACTGAGTTGCACCAAATTTTATACATGTGGTCCATTCCACGTCTGGTCTTCAAGAAAACCGGAAGTAGATATCCAATTTTAGAAACGTGCGATTTTGCAAATTTCAGTCTCTAATTATCACATTTATCAACAGATCCACACAAAGTTCTACACTGTGTCCACAAAACAAAGAGGCCAGTAGATTTCTTGTCATAACTTTTATGGTTATTTTGATATTTTCTAAATTTTGCACATGAATTACGCTGACAGTTTCCAACTCGATAATTAAATGTAACCACTACACCTGAGCCACTCTTTCTTTGTGATGTCATAGTTGTGATGCTGGGTTGTTGTTGTTGTTTTTGACACCGGTAAACAAAATGTCGTTTTCGGTTGATGATAAACATTTAATTAAGTACTCTGAGAAGAAAAACAGTATACTGTGAGTGTGTTTCTTAGAGAATTTCTGAACAAGAAATGGTCTTGTGGTGGTTTAAATCACTTGCTGGAAAAAGTTGACAAATTTGTTTTTGTGTTGAACGCCTTGCCGGTAGTGGTCGACCACTGTCAACACGTAATGCTGGAAACACTTTTGTCTGCTTGTGAGCTTGTGCACAGCCAAGAAAACCACCCATACAGCCATCATTCTGTCATACAGATAGCACTTGAAGCGCACATTTCTTGTTCATCTGTACATGACATCATCAAGAAAGACTTGGAGATTGAACTGAACTTTATGTTTTAATTCTGTTGTTTTTTTTTCGACTGTCTTGTATGACAAAAATGAAATTTTTGCACAAGGTAAAGCAGTGAAATGAAATGGGTGTGGTAGAAAAATTTTGTACGGTTGATGTTCTAACAGTGTACCGCACCTAACTGCTAAGAATTATAAATGTAGCTTTAAATTTGCCAAAATTACTGTAAAAAATGTACTGGCCTCTTTTTTGTGGACACATTGTATATTGAAGGTAAATTAACTAAGTCAGTGTGTACTTTAAACTCAGTGGTCAAGGAAACCAGAAGTATAAATCATTCATATGTTAGAGAGGTGTAAATTTCGGTTTTGGTTTGATTATTACTGTTTTGTCCAGTGATATGCTTTGAAATTCTTCAGTTATTTGCATCGAGGTTGGCAATGTGGTTTGCACAACGTCTGGTATGTTTGAAAGACAGAGGAAATGGCTATCCGATTTTAGACATGTGCATTGGATAGACCGAGTTTGAGAGAACACAGTTGTGCTTGGTTACTAAACATCCATACAAATGTATGCTGCTGCATTTTGTGGCTGTCCATAGTTTACCACAGTCTGGCCAATATGATATCACACTGGCATAACAAAACTAGATTACCTGCTAGCTGGCCAACTGCACATGAAGTGCACAAAGGCACAAGATAGCTAGCAGAGGTACTGGGAGTCTGTGTGATGCAGGAAAATACAACCTGTGGCTTGCCCAAGACTGTGCAAAGTTACGAAGCTTCCACAGGCTGCCTGCAACTCTATGGAGTTTTATTGCCTAGTGGTGTGGACTGTTTATAATGCACCAAGACCGGATCAGATGTGCACTTTTCAAGCAACTGAGTTGTGTTGACCTTGCAAGATGCAAGATGCTTTGAAAACCTGATGGCGAGCCAACTTAATCTGGAACAAAGAACAGAAAAATAAGCAAAAACCAATTTCTCACACCTGTAAACCAGCTTAACTATAAATTTGGCTGGTTTAGCAGGAATTATCATTTTGGCTTATTTTAACTTTTTAAGCTTATTTTCACTGTCATGGTGAGTTAACTAAAGGTTCAACACAAAATAGGTCATTAGGCCTTTAATAAATTGTGTAATTGATGCATTGTTTTTTGCTAATAATATAATATTAATAGACTACTTAGTGGTTTTCCGAATGTTGGGTAATTGATTGTTTTTCTCTGCAAAACCTTGCAAAATTGTCGACTGCTTTGTTGCGGTTGGCTATCTCAAGATTTGCTGAGCTTTTGTTTTCGATCTGCTTAAGTGTTATACCACAGTTACTCTTGTGTATAATGTTTGTAATCCAGACATTTTTTGTGAAGTTCTTAATCAAGAATTACACATATGTTTGTATAGTATTTGTGTGTTTGTGTTTTGCTGCAGGTGTTTGCTGATTTCTTGCGCTACATGTATTCTGGTCGTATATTGCTGACTCATGACACTGTTCTTGCCATACTGATGTTGGCTGACAAGTACAACGTTGTTGATCTGCAGCAGGTCTGCTGTCAGTACATGTGTTCTCATCTTGTCACAGTAACGTCTCGCAACCGTGCTGTCTCGTGGCTGCAGTATGCTCTGGACGTCCATCACGAGTCGCTGGCAAACGCCTGCCGTCAGTTCATTTTATTTAACTTTCACAAAGTAGCGTCCACTGCAGATTACCTTACCATGGATGAAGACATACTGGTCGAACTGCTCCAGAATTCGGATCTGGTAATTCCAGATGAACTGACATTATTCCGGTGTGTGTCACGATGGATTCGAAATCAGGAGTCTTATACTGTTGGCACTGGTGCCAAGAGAAGTGCTGCTCATATTCTCATGTACGTTCGTTTTGCCATAATTCCTCCATCAGAGATTGGCCTGGTGACTGCTGATCCACTATTTGCCGACTACGCCGACTTCTTTGAGGATCGGATACAGCATTCACTAGATTTTCACTCGAGCTTGGGTCAGGAGTCACTGTTTTCTGGTCCAGCATTTGAGCCACGAAACTACACAAATGATATTTGGAGTACAACATTGTCGATCGATAGTTTCTCATCATTTGCAGCTTATGATGTCTGCCCAGTGTTTTTCTCTACCCCAGCCAGTGTGGCAAAAATGGACTCTGGAGATGCGCCATCATGGGAGTGGACAGCTGAATTGTTTCCAAAGGGAGTCCACTTCTCTAAATTCATTATGATTGGACTCTGGCGTAACATGGAGGTTGCTGGTGCAACATACGACACCATACGGCTGGTGATTGCTTCTAAGTCATGTGAACCCCGAAGAACTGTTGTTGCAGTCCTCATAGTTGGGGTTCAAGATGGCGTTGAATACATCCGACATGTTGTCAAGAGACACTGCTACTTTGATACAGACAGGCAACAGTGTCAGATCAATGACATCATTCCCTTCACAGAACTAAATTGTCCAAACTCATCTTACTTGTGTGGCAGCGAAGGCAACACTTTTAAAATAATGATTGTCATAAAGCCAACGTAGCTGCAGTAGTGATTTCTTCGTTGTTGTGTTTTCAACGATTTATGCAGTGTTGCTCATTGACATTTACTGTTTATATATTAATGGCTGTAATATTGCACATTTATTTCTGTGCTAGTCTGCCACTAGTGGTAGTTTTTTTACACTTCTTATTAGTTGTTATAGGGTTATTTTGTTGCTAGTTTTACAGGTATCTGGAATTAATCATTAATGCAATTGCAGAGTATATTTTAGTAGTATTTTAGGCACATTTTGGAAATTGAGGTTCTTCAGTGATTATTTTGCTGTAGTGTTGGCGCTGTTGCATGGACAGTGGCATCAGATAGCCAGCTTAATGATGCACAGAATCAGCAATTGATGTATCAAGAAGAATCAGGTCGAATTGTTCCTTGCTGGCATCAGTAGTTGGGAGTTGCATTCAGTGGTTTGGCATATTGGCATGGCGGAGGAAGAACATCCAGCACCTTGCTCAAGTCATCCCAAAGATTTTCATGAGCACCTAGCCAAACTCAAAGCAACTGCGCAGTAAAACAAGAAGCTTACCAGATGCTGAGATAGGGTGACATATGAGCCGTTGGATGAAATAGATTATTGCCACCGAAGTGCAAAACTCCACATTTTTCCATACCCTGCTAGTTTTCCTTTTCGAGATCACAGTATACTACAATCGGGGTCGGTTTCGGCATGCTTGGATACGTATTGTATGAAATTACTGTCAGGTGCCGATTTCCATTTTTTGTAGCAGAGTTTGATCACAGTCATGAGTAGTAGCTGCTAGCATTAATAGTACATGTAGGAGTAGTTGTCTTCTGTTCTTCAGAGATCCAACTTGTGTGCAATATGTAGCATAGATGAGCAAGATGTACTAAAGTGGCACTGCAACAACAATTGTTATGATGTAGCAAACTGGTTTTGTGGCCGCTGTTGCTGGACTGTGTTCTCAATCTGATGTAGACTTATAGGACAAAATGACTCAATGTCTCTACTGATTGTCTTTTTGTAATATTTATTAATTGATAATACAGGCATTGTATGCAGTAAATCAAGAGATGATATGCCACAGATTTTAGCGTGGTGTCAGATCATTTAGTTGAAGACAGTTATAAGCAGTGTGCCAAGCTAATCAAAGTGCAGTAGTGTACCTAAATCATTAAATGAATAACACTAGCTTACTGTCAAGTATGTAAAGTATAAGATTGTTTTCTCACTGAGTACATATAAACTGTTACACAGTTGTATTTCTGAGAATGAACAGTGATGTTTAAATTTCAGTATATTTGTCACTTATAATTTTGGACGTAATTTGCCTTTGTTGACTTTTAGTCTTATAACATAGTTACATTTGTGCATATTTTGCAAATGTAAGTTTAAATACAGGAATAACTGATTTATTCATTTATTGTCACATAATAAAGTCACGATTGCTTGGCATACTACAGCAGCACTGCAATAAATCATTGAATTGCGATTTGCGAATAAAAATTAACATAATGTAACTTATAATATTGCATACGTGTGTCGTGTTTAGTTATAATGAGGTTTGTAGTGCCATTTTAAAATATTTTTATCAAGATAAAGACCTAGACTTCTTCTTCAAGACCACAACCTCAAGACCAAGACTTCGCACCTTAAAGCCAGACTATTCTTGTCCTCGAGACCAAGGCCCAAAGTCTCGAGACTACATCTCTGCTGCTCAGTTGATTTTTCTTTCTCAGGCCGTAAAGTGTAATACTATAAAATAGTATATAAATACAAAAATGTGCATATTCCGTCATGCCGGCGTTGTTAAATATGAAATTATGAATGAATAAAATTTGACTGTTTGAATATTAAAAGTTGCGTATCGGTAGCAATAGTTAGGAAAATAATAAGACCCTTGCGTTCTGCTAGTTGAAATTACATTTGTTTACTTTTGTGTTGCATCATATTGAAGATAAAAAACGAAAGTGGATTTTGGTGATTTGGCCACAATTTGCTATATTGTAGGGCAATATATGATTGCTCTTTCTTGAGTTAGCAAACTGGTGTTAGTAGCATTTGAAACTCTAAGCGACTTGATTGAGAACCGGTTAGAACACGTGACGCGGGAAATGGCTGAGGTTGATGACGAGCAAATCAGCAAGAGGTAGAGTATGAAAAGTGGCATTTTGTAAAATGTGGGAAGTCGGACGTGTCCACAAAACAAGTTTTCGAAGTTGTGTTAAATACTGGTGGGAACATAAACTATTTTATAAATGTATATTTGATAAGAATCCTCAATCAGGCCTGCTTGTGAGTTCATAGGATTGAGTGGACTATTGGATGAAGAAGAAGAAGAAGAATTTATTTTCCACAAACAACATATGTAGAAAAAATACATGAAGTAATGAAAATAACAAGTTTGTTTGAGTTAGGCTGCCAGAAGGGCCAAAAGATCAATGCTGACCACCTTTATATGTTTTCTAATAATTAGTTGGATTAGTACAGACAGACGAACAGATAAACAGACAGACAGATACGAACATACATACAATTAACACTGGCGCACGTGCACAATATTATAATTATACATCGGCTGATCCACTATTAATTCTAAACCTTTTAACACACACACAAAAAAACAATTTTAACTAACGCCAATCAATTTTAAGTACATTTTTTAAACAGTTTACAGTCATATTATTTTTTTAGAAAATTTGGTAGATTGGTCCATAATACTGATCCTTTATAAGTAAGTAAGTAAGTAATCCTTTTAATTCTTGACAGTCAGACGCCATCAAGTAGCACGGAAAACAGCATACAGTGAATATGACAATGTTGGAATAAAGAAAAATTAAAATGAAAAAAAATCGAACAAACATTGTTGACTATAATGAGTATTAGTACTAATCACATGAAGATTATCAGTTTGCCTGGTTGAATATCTATGTATATCCAAATTCAAAGTATAGTAATTGTCAAAAATAGATGGCAGTGTTATTTTATGATGCGTAAACTATTGCACAACTGAGTAGTTTGCCATTCATGCTAGTGTATTGAACCGTAAGATTAGTTTACAGTATGTTCATCAAGAACTGAAACAAACAGAACTGCCTGTGACCTTGAGAACTCCTTCACTTTTGACAATGAAACTTAAATTACAAGTCATGTGCACTTGCTAATTTATGATTGAGTAAATATAATATATCGTAGTTAAATCACGCTTTATAAGGTTTCAGACAACAAAAGTGACCTTCAAACTCAACTCAAAAGTCATTGGCAATCATGCCGTTAGATAGGCCTTATGATTTCCTATTTGTCTTCCATTGTAACTATGTCTATATTGCACAGATTCCGAGATATTATTGCTTATTTCCCAAAATTTGAAGATGTCATGTGACTGTGACCACACTCACTCAAGGGACAGTTTGTAGTCCCAATTCTAAAGCATCACATGGCGAACCGGTGTACAAAATTTGAAGTCTCTGTCGTTAACCATTCCGGAGATATTTTAGAGGGGACTTAAAATTTAAATAGGTCTCGTGACCATAACCACACCCCTTTTGGGGGTGATTTTTATTCGTCTGCAGTTTATGGAAAAAAATATTGTCCAAAAGCTGGCAGCTGCAAAATTAAATGGTAACCATTCGGGAAGATCCAACAAGTGTAATTGTATTATACTGCTAATTGCTGTTTAGAGATGTTGAATATTTGTATGGGAGTTTATTACAGTAGTATGACTACTATGATGATGGTGTATATTGTATATACTTCAGCCGGTGAGGACTATGCAGAGTAGTTATTTTGCATTTCGGCAAGCAGCTCATTTCTTGCAGCCAGAGATAAGGCGCCTTCCCTCATCTGTTTTCAGTACCTTTCCTTTCATCTGCCGACATCATACAAGGTCAGCAGCATCACTCTGCCATTGCCATTAAGCTTTGTTGTGATTGCATAACCATCACAGTCATGTAATGCAGATTCTCGACTTTGCTGCGTCTTTTCTCCAACTGTTGCATTACACCACTAACCAGCTTCTTGTACGGTTAATCTTGTTGAAGTAACCCGTCAGTGGCCTTGCTTTACTTAAATTACTTTGTCCATCAACTTTCTTCAGTTGGGCCTCTTATCAGATTTTTCAGTAGTTTATAGTATTCTGCCACTTGTTTCAAGTGAGCTGCACGGTTGACTCGGCAGTCAGTGTCTTTGAAGTAAAAGCTCATCTTTTCCCTGTTTTAGTATATTCCTTAAGAGAAGGCATCTGAAGTGAATAATAATGGGCATTTGTTCTGCCCCACACTGCTAGTATCAACCATCAGGCCATGCTTGCTGCAGAAATGTAAAATAAGTCGTGTTTTTAATGAAGGAAGTATTAAGATTTAAGAAATTCAATTGTCAACTAGATGCTGCAATTTTCTGTTAGTGAGTTGAAGCGGAGACTGAAGGCGGACAAAAAGGCAAAGGAAAAAGCTGAAAAGTCTGCTGCTGCTACTACTGCCAACACAGCTGCCTCTGAGCCATTGCTGTCAATCAAAGAGACAGAGGACATTGATCCAAATGTAAGCCATTCTACTTGTTGCCTTTGTGCACCGTAAATTTGCGAGAATGTTTTGTATCCAAGAGATTGTGTGCCCATATTTTTCAAGGTCATTTCTATGGAAAGCAACATGAGGTAATTAATTGACAAGAAGCATTTGAAAAATGTTGGGCCCATTCGCCACAACGAGCCGCCTCACGCCCATTCACCAGATGTCGCTAGCGGTACTGTCGCACGCCGCCTGCGCATCGTTGTCCACGACAGCGCCGACAACGACACCGTGTGACAGAGGGGACCGCTAAGGCCTCATGGAATGGGCCCAATTATGATCAAGGTTAGAGAACAGTGACAACTAAATAGTTTAGTTGATTGATTGATTGATTGATTGATTGATATTTAATAAACATGTAACAGACGTACATGCAGTGATGCAAACAGACAATATAAAGCATCGAAAAATATCAGATGAAAAATATCCGATGAAAAAATACAAACATAAG
>Ga0209782_1002089_pt1 | contig 10942 bp, 7 predicted proteins | sample WorMetmaBAHAMAS1_FD_187390 | JGI IMG/M metagenome (GOLD analysis project Ga0209782, IMG submission 187390) | Marine gutless worms symbiont microbial communities from Max Planck institute for Marine Microbiology, Germany - Inanidrilus... | ecosystem: Host-associated > Annelida > Digestive system >...
GTTCTTGACATTGGACATTTTCTTCCGACAACTAAAGACGTATTTTATAGTTATAGCTCAAGGCACCAGCTCCTAGTGACTCTTTGTTTTTTATAAATTACCTTACTTACTTGTCTGTGAATTAATTCTGCTGATGTTTGCACATCGTTTTGTATAAATGATGGTGATGACAGTGATTGCAGTTGTGTGTTCTGTTGTCACGTTTGATTATCGAGGTCAATACATTCACCAGATTTGATGGTAGTGGTAACATCGATACATTGGAATTATTTTTTCCTTTACAAATCCTTATTAAGTTTAGTGGATTATTTTTAGTTGTGTTGTGTAGCGATATTTTGTTGCATTGTGCTTGTTCTTCTTGCGATTGACTTAAGTAGCTTATAGCTTAACAACGATTTCACCTAGACCGAAGGTCACTACAGAACACTAATAGGAAGTTATACCTTGCCAGTCAAATGAGACTGTTGGCATGCTTCTCTTATGACCTAAATGCTGGGAATTGTGCTTTGGGTACCTTCTGACTTTGGCCGTCATCAGGTGAATGGCTATTGTGTGCAATTAGGTCTCATTTCTGTCCATAGATGATGCACAACATCAAGAAGGCAAACCCACGTTTATATGGAAAATGGTCATTAAAAAGCCAGATAGTCACCATAGATGTGTGTTATGATGTGACCGACTTTTCTTGGTTATTAAATGTTGCATATGCATCATGCTGCAGATTATGTATTCAAAAATACATGTGTGTCTTACTTGTCGAAGATTGCTGTCATTGTTTCTTGCAAGTGCTCGTTGTTATTGTGGTTGCACTGTCCCTATTAATGATAGCTGTTGTACATATTTTATGGCATCTAATGTAATGCTGTAGAGCATGATTGTGATATATGAGCAATACTACTTACAGAAAACATCCGTTTATCTGTTCAAAGCTATTGTGTTAGGATATTGGACTATTTCCAACATTTTTACAGAGACTGAATGTCATTGAGTTGATGATGTTTGATTATCTGATGCAGTTGTTTATATTTTTTGTTGTTTTATGTAGCATTGTTCACTGCCTACAGTTGTCTTCCAGAGTCCAGACTGCCATAGTTTAGTCAGTGTCATACTAAATAATTGTTGTTATGCCCCCACTTATGGTAGGGGTTATTAAGCGATGCTGCAGTTTATCTGTTTGTCTGTTTCTCTAGTGTCCTGGCTCAATAATTGTGCATTTTATGGCTGTGGTTACTGAAAAACACTGATAGAAGTTGAGTCCAAGGGTCAGCAGAAGTGCCCGATATGGCAATGGCTGGCAAAGAAGCCATTGCTATGTCGAGCTGCCACAAGCGGCGGCATATTGTTTTTCTGTTTAATACCTTGTTGTTGCATTGTAATTACGTGGTGATTACAGCAATGTTGTCTTATATTCTATGCAAGATAACACTGCTGTGGTAAGGCTGGTGTGTGGTGTACTGTACACGTGTTCATGTAAGATCAACACTGTCACAATGTCTATCTTTTACCACTGGTTGCTGAAACTAACTATATTGCGTTGTCGACAGTGTCTTACCGAGGGAAAGGCAATGCGGTGGGGCAACTGCTGCCTACAAGAATTACCAAAAATTTTGGTCACTTTTGTGGAGGCAGCCTGATACATTCATACAGTGTGCCACTGTAACAACAGAAATGTAAGACTGACTTTTGAGAGCAATTTTTGTAATTATCTGTCACCGAAGTTACTCATAATTGTTATTGTCGTGTGTTATTTGAACCACTGAATGCATTTAGGATATGTGTTTGGCTGGGCTTGCCTCCACTGGTTCAGGAAAGCTTACAACACTCCTCTAGAATCTCTGTTGGATTTATGCAGTAGGGTGGGAAGAGTTGAGAAGGGAAAGAAATTGGAGAGGAAGGGAAGACAAGCTCAAACACAGAAGGTTTCTCTGTCCAGTCAGATAAGATATATGGACAGGATCATAAGCTTCTCCAGTGCAGTCCAAGTGGAGCTCACCCTCTAGTGAATTTTAACACTTAACACGCTTATGCAATTTCATGCATGTTAGTGCACTTGGAAGCAGTGTCTGAACACATTTTAAAAATTTACACTATTTTGTTAGAAATGTTTCCATGGAAATGTAAATAAGACTTTTTTCAAGACTGCAAAAAATTTCCAAGACCAGCTAGGACTGAGACTCACTTTTGTCAAGACCAAGACTTTCACGCACTGTCAGCTCATTTTATTGAAGACAATTACAAGTTGATGCGTGTCAAAGATATAGCGACCAAAATTAGTGTATTTTTGAACATGCCTGAAAAGACCCAATTTCCTGGGTTCATGTTTCCCAAGGTAGTGCAGAAACATTAGTTAGGAGAGGTGGGATAACAAATCATCATTCAATAGCGTACTCACTCAGCAACATATTTGCCAAAAATACTAAAATTGGTTAATGTACATTGAAGTTATAGCTCGCAATGTCAGTGTTGTTTTTTGAGATTCAGTATACATGGTACATACAAAGAAATGAAACCCAGTTTTTCATGCGAAATGCAAGATATAATAAAGGAGTTTGTAGAACTGCATAAAATTTGCAAATGTTTTCCTTGATACACAGAACCCCAACTAACCAACCAACCTGTTGATTGAACTGCGTTATGATAATTAACTGCTGAAATTGAGAGTTGTTTAGAACTTCCGGTTTATTTTTGTACTCCCACAAGCAGAGCAGTCTGCTGAAATTACACTTGTGATAGTCTCATTGAGTTGTGTCTGAATATGAAGATTGCAGTGACATTTTCAGTGACCTTGTGAATTTTGTCACTGTGCTAAAACAACAAAATACAGCAATGACAGTAAAGTTTCTGTGTCATTGGTCATCTTTTTGTGTGAGTTGTGTTAAAACAGCTGAATGGATCCAGTTGTTTTAAAGCATATTTAAGCTTAGCTTATTCACTATGTTTCTGAGATGCAAACAAGCCTTTTTTCGAGACCAAGGTCAAGAGTTTTATTTCAAGATGACCGAGACCTCAAAAATTTTCGATGACCAACACCAAGACTTTCAACCTCAAGGCCAACACCACCTTTCTTGTCCTCGATGAGTCTCGAGACCAAGACCTCGGGACTACATCTCTGCTATGTTTATGTTGTATATGTATAAGAATGCTGGCATATCCAAAAGTATTTATGGTACTTTTGTAACATCCACATACTCTGGACTTTTGCCACAATTTTGCCACAGCACATCGACCATGGCTGACGATCTCCAAATATTAGGGGACTTCAATCTCGAACATTTAATCAATCACGGCACGTTCTGTTCACCGTTGCCCAGTACGACAAACATGCGACAGTCCTATTATAGGCTACAGGTCAGTTGTACTTGTTGAAAAGTGACAACACTTGGCAATCAAATGATGTTAACAGTCGACAGACGTCCATCACTTGTAGGTCTGCGTACAGTGCAATTATTGGCGATTCAGAGTGAGTGATCGAGTGATGCAGTAGGTCGCGCGAGTCCGTCTGCGTCATCTGACATTTGCTGAGTTTTGCTATCCGCTCACACGAGCTGAATTGCTCTGGGTTACAGTTACTGTATTTAAACATACGGATGAACATTTATTATGATGAATTGAATTTTGATAATTTATTTTGGAGGGTAACTTACTGGCATTGTGGTGACTGGTGACAGGCTGATGACTGCCCAATTTTTATTGTTCATCTGACTTACGGAAACTGTAGAACGAGCTGGATCAGAGTGCGGTGGATGCAGCTAGCATCAACGCCTTTAAAAAGTCATTAGAAAAGGTCAGGAACAACCGGATGGGCTGCTTGGATCAGTCCACTGAGCCATAGGCCTTGCTGGTTGATGAGTAGTGAGGCCGTACATGGTAAAAGTTACATGAGGACTAGAAAAGTAGTGTTGGTTTGAGGTTCAAAGTCTTGGTCTTGGTCATGGAAAATTTTTTGAGGTCTCGATCATCTTGAAATAAAAGTCTTGACCTTGGTCTCGAAAAAGGCTTGTTTGCATCTAATATCAAAGCCTATAAATATTCTACGCTGTGGCGCGAAGAATTTGTTCACGAATTTGTTGTGTTTTGATGTAATATAGGTTACTAATTACGCGCGTACGTTGGTTATTTTCCTATATACCGTACTCTAGACATTTCACCAATATTAATCATGCATTAGCGCTATACTTTGATTAAGCCTATGTATTTTTCAGTGTTGTCTGGTTTCTCGTATTGCAATCAGCTGATCAGTTCGGGTCAGTCTAAAACATGACGGGACAGACGGGACGGCCAAACAGACGGACACGGGCGACGGCCCGTCTGTCCCGTCGGCGATGGGACAGCTAAAACAGACGGGACAGCAGTTGTAGAGGCCAAATGGGATACCAATAGAAATTTACCTGTAGTGACGCACGTTGTTCGCTTGCATGTGTGAACGATCTCGTGCGATGTTTGAGTAAGTGCTCTGAGGTTAATTTTAGCCGCGAATCTATAAGACTTATGTCCTGTCGCTCCTGTCCCGTCTGTTGTGGCCGTCCCGTCTGTCCCGTCATGTTTTAGACTGACCAATCAGTTCACAGCATCACATTATCAGCTGAGCTCCACAGGAAATCACGGACACAGTTTTGTGGAGATGCATTATGCATATACAGACAATTAACTGCATACACCATGATCGCGCCGTCTGTGCGGTCTTAATAATGCGCTCGGTGGTCATAATATCATGGTCAAGAGTGTCCAGACTGCGGTTGCCGTGCGGTCGGCTTTTAGTGAGGGTTATGGGTAAAATGCGGGCTTCTGCGGGCTGTGTGACAAAAAGTAAAATGTGCTAACCCTAATACTTACTTCTGTGTTTAACCAGGTTGATTTTATTTTCTCTGAGATGCTTTGCTGTAGATAACAGAAACAGATTCCAGGGGAATTGCATACTTTAGTCATATTAAACACTTAATGGATATCAGCTCTATTTTGTCTTTCTTCCCAACTCCGTTTGATGACTTTAGGAGATGTCTGATACAGGCTTGCATAGTCAGTAACTGATATGGAGCTTATGCTGTGCCAGTTTTAGTTTACCACTACTAAAATATATCAGTTTAAATATTTGTCTATAGAATAACAGTTTCATGTAATAATGAATTAACATGTATCTGCTATCAAAGCCTTAGCCTAGTGTGAGCAACATGTAGAATATCAGTAGTGATGGTTTGTGTATTTGGTGTTAATGTTACAGTGCCTCTGAAGTCACCACCTTATGGCACTATAAAAATGTGTTTATTATTATTATTAATTTATTATGATAGTGAGCATAGAACTTTGAATTTAGGACTGTTGCATGTTGTAGGCTTTTTTGTTACTGGTCACGGTGACAAAGATGAATTCTTGTGACTGGGGGAGTATGGTGGAAAGAGAAGAGAAAAGAGATGAGCGTAAGATTAGGTAAGTTATATTACTTCTGGCATTAAACTAGATTATGGTATCTCAGAGACTCTGTGTGCTGTTCATGTTATAGATTTCAGTCTTAATCGGTAATCACTAATTATGTAATTAGTTTTGCCATAGAATTTATGTAACCGAGGTCGGGTTGCACCATTCATATTAACTTAAGTAGTCCATAAATCTCTATGGAAATACATGGAGATTTAAGGACTATTTAAGTTAAATATGGATGGTGCAACCCTACCTGAATGTTTGTAATAATAATCTGATGTTTGCAGGATACAGAAGCGATTAGAGTTAGGCAAGATAGAGTATGTGAAGTCACATGAAAAAGAAACTGATCCCAGTGTGTTAGAACGTCGTCAGAAGCAGTTAGAATATGGCCGCAGTACTTCCGAGTATATCAACTACTGCCGTCAAGTTCCTGTGTGAGTTGTATTTATGAATTGTGTAACACTGCTAGTGCTGTTTTGGCTCTGCATCTGTCCATCCATCTGTCTATCACTACATAGTAGCTTAAGTGCAGGATCAAACAGTGCTGCACAATAGTCATACCACCTTATCAAAGATATTGGTGAAATTGAGTGAGTCTGTAGTCACTAGGGGGACCAGTACCACTGTCTGTGTTACCACTGTGTTTGTGTCGTAAAATGATGCAAGTTATGGACATACGCTGTGTCTCAAAACGACACTGATGTAACTCACTACCTTCAACTCATATCAAACGGATTTAGTAATTTTTGGCAGAGATGTTGCTGAGAGAGTGCTGGTGATTAGTGATTTGCTATTCCACCTCTCCTAACTAATGTCTCTGCACTACCTGGGGAACCCCAGAAATTGGGTCTCTTCAGTCATACTGTATACCGAAAACGACACTGCTTTGGCTTGCTATATCTTTAATTTTTATCAACCAATTTTAATAATTTTTGGCAGGAAATGGCTATGGAGTTTGTGTTATTGTGAGCTTATTTAATTTCTTATGTTTATTTGCTATTATTTCCTTAATTTGCTGTGAGATTAGTTTTACAATGGCGAATACGGCACATTTTTGACGTCACTGGTTGTTTGCAAACATGCCATTTACGGAAGAAGATAAGATTCTCATTAATAATTTGTTCGATTTAAAAGGCTACAATGGTAAGCATTTAGTCAGAGAGTTTTCCTGCAAAGGTTGGAACGTAGACCTGGTCTGCCCATTTGCTGGGGTATGGGAGTGTCGACATGTTACTATGCAGCAACAGATGACGCAGCACCCGCACAGCTGATAACATTGATCTTATTTGCAAACTGGTGTTAGTAAAAATAGCCAGGCGAGAAATAATGTTTGCACACTGTTTTTAATACTACGACCTTATTGTATTAAAAGAATTATCAACATTGGTTGATAAGTGTCGAAGACATAGCAAGCCAAAGCAGACACAGTATACAGCATGACTAAAAAGACCTAATTTCTGAGGTTAATGTTGCCCCGGGTAGTGCAGATGCATTATATTTAGGAGAGGTGGGATAACAAATCACCATTCAATAGCGTACTCACGTGGGGCGGTGTTGATCTCTGTTTATGTTGCCTCAGCCAGACACTAGCTTATGCTGCAAGACCACGGATATGGGGTAACGCATTGCGTGATGCTCCTGTTTATGCCACAGATTTTGCCGATACCAACTTATATTGCTTAGTAGCAGAGGCACATGGGTTTGAACAACTTGCCCGAGGTTGTTATTCGACAATGCATCAGCTGGGGCTCGAAGTCACAATCACTTGAGTGACTGGTCTGATGCCGTAGCCGTAGACTATCGAGTCACCCATGGGCACTCGGTAAAATCAGTGAAGATTTGATGCTATGTTGGACTGTAGCAGGAGTAAGGATCACCCGCGGACACCAGACAAGAGTCGCAAGTGCAGTCGTAGAGGCTGGGACACAGAGGTGCGTCTCTGGCGTAAACAGCTTCATTTGTGGGATCCGGTGTTGTGTGGCGACACTGCACAGCGGGACACCAGTGCCAGTGAAATGTACGCTAGTTTTCATTTGTTATACTTAATAGAAATACTGTCAGTGTACTGCTACTGACAGCTCTGCTGGAAGTTGATGCAGAGTCAAGTATATGTCATGTGTTTTCTGTTTTGTGAAATATCTGGTTTTAGTTTTGCTGAGATTGGAAAGTGATTCCTGTGGATGAGGAGTATGTGTAAAATGGCATCAGTGGTGAAGTTTGCTGTCACACACCCAGTTTTAATATTGTTCATAGCGTAAATTCTGTTTATAAATCTGCTTTTAACAATTATCAGTAAAAGCTAATTATGTTACTAATTAATGTGGGGCCATATCTGTTGGAGTCGTTACTGTGGTTGTACTTCCTCGCTGTCTCTGAGTCCCATGCATGCACATAAATAAAGGTTTTAAGTAAAAGTCTAAAAGTCCCAAAATCGTACTGAGGATTTCCCATGCCTTATATAAGTCATAGACCAATGCTGTGGTGACAAGGTTCAGGTAATTGTGTCAGCCATGTGAATATTTTGTTTTTCAGTTTTGATTAGAAATGCTAAGGTAAGATAAGATAACTGAACAATGTTACTTAAACTTGATGCAGTGGAGTTGCTCATGTTTTGCTTATTGCTAGGAGTGTATGATGTACAGGTGTTCTGAGGACTGGACAGAGCAATTGATGGAACTGGAGTCAGAGCCAAACTACAACCACAGCTAATTATCTGTTAGCTTTCATCACTTACAAACATGAGCAGAATGCTTAACCGAGCTTTTAAACTGTTGCGTTTTTAGTACTTTTATCATGTGTTCATAATAACTGTTTCCAGCAATACCTGTTAATGGCCATAAAACGGTTGTGTGTGTGTTTGTATCATGTTGTATGTGTTCTGATGATTGTTGTTAGCAAGTCAGTTTATTGATTTTAGCTGTAAGCAGTTGTTTGCGTTTTTAATTTTGTTAAGTCTGTATTGTAAGTTGAAGCCAAATCACTGGATATTGCTGGATATATTGCATTCTGTAATCTGTAGATAGTGCCCAAAAAATATCAGTGATGTCAATCACTTTCATCATTGTGTGTGCTTCAAGCAATTGTGACAAACTGTGAGTTGATGAGAAACAGAAAATTACTTAGTGGAGCCTGACTGTTGGCTTTAATGCTAGCGAAAACTCTGTACAAAACCTCAGGAATTGAGATGGAGAACTTGAATCTAATTCAACAGTGTGTGCACAGTTAAATTCTGTTACCTATTTCTTTTGCTAATTAATAACAGTAAAGTTCTGTGCCACTAACTGTCCCAATTTCCTGTTTGTATACTGCTTTATGCATTATTGGCAGGATGATACTGCACCTGAATTGTTTATTGTGAAATGTAATTATACAGTTATGCCATGGGGATTGGCTGCATCTGTTACTGTTGTGTTTGTGCATCTGTCCATGCTCTAAAAGAAAAAAATGGATTGGGCTGTCAACACCAAGAGATAACTAGAAAACTGTCCGTGATTGAGGATCGATGTCCCACCAACCGCATTTCGAACTGACATTTTGGAATTTCACCTTCTGACCTTCAATCCCAGGAAATCTATGGTCATGACCCATATAAATGCAGAAGGTTAAAATCAAAGGTCGCTCAGATCAAAAGTTAATAGGACAAACAGGTGGAAGGACGGAGGCAATTGCATTACATCCCTTGCTAATGCAGTCAGTAAAGAATGGATTTGGAATGTGTTGCATGAATATACTTGGAAGTGGTACCAGGTAATGCTCACAAGTAAACTGCCTTTTCATATTAGGACCCTACTGTGATTGCATATTGAACCCATCAATTTACAACAGATGCATAAGCACAGGTCACTTGCGTAGCTTAATGTGCAATATACATTGTATACGAGTATTATAAACGGCCTATTCTTACCAGTTGAGTTCAGCCATCGTTCTGTCCGTCCATTGGTAATGAGCGTGTATTGTGAAAAAAATAGATGAAATGGTTCAGATGCCGCTTGGGATGGTGAATGGAGTGGGCCCAAGGAATAATGTATTAGATGGGTGTGCATATTTTGGCACCACCTGGCAAATCTGGCTAACTGATTGTGCGCGATGGCTATGAGTGAATTTGCCACCAGAGGTGATGATGCTGTTCCCAAGTTATATGGACAATCTTGTTAATGTAACAGTGTTACAGTATTTTGATGTATATTTTAATGTATGTACAGTGTATGATTTAATTCTGTTGTGAGTTAAACATGTCTGTAATCTTATTAGAGACTGTTATTTCTTATTTGTCCTAAATATATTCCATCACTGAAATCATAAGTGGCGGTGCATTACTGAAGTTGTCTGCTGACCTTGCCCGGGGAAGGGGTTGAGGGGTTAGCAGCGAGGGCCAAAGCCTGAGGCATGAAAGGCGAGAGCGGTGCTCCCTACAAGCTGATGGTCTGAGGAAGTAATGTGAGCTCCCCCAATGGGGTCAGGTTCTCTTGCATTCTAGAAGCACCAGATGACTTCTCCTGGAACTTAATTTAATCTTAAATCAATTTAATCTTAAATGATGTAATTAATAGGTGTACTAACATCTTGTTTTCCCTTCTTGTTTTCTCTGACCCACCATCACGCTCCCTTCTGCACCCTTTTCTCTTCCTGGTCTGTTCCGTCTCCCCTTTCTAAATCTGAAGAGGCTTCCTAACACAGTAGCTGACTACGCAAAAATGATCATAGTTTGGTTTTAATCAACAAATTTACAACTCATGCACTCACGCAATGCACAGTGCTGCTGGTGTATTTAGTTGGTAGACCTATGTGAGTGGCAGCTAATTTTAGCGCAAAGATGGTAGGAGTGGACGAAATTATACCACAGACGAACAATGTGTTTATATCACTTTTATTTTTGCTGCTATAAAAATTATCCCGTTTTACCAAATCCAGTGAATGCTTTGCATACATAACTTTGCAACTGTGTGTGTATCAGCATATATAGCATACACGGCAGCACTGGTTATTACTGCAATAGCGAAAATGTTGTGGGGGCTGTCCTGGCAAGCCTGTAAATAATACTAAGGTGTTTTGTTGTATATCTGTTATCTTTGATTTTGACAGTTAGTAGGCCTGTTTGAGCTGCTGCTGCTGTAGTAAGCATTCTTCCTGTGACGGCTAAAATTGAAAGTGATAGCTTCTGCAGCATGAAAAGCATGCAAATGCATGATCGAGTGTGAGTTAGATTCAAGGTATCAGCTTGTTAGATGTTGGTTTATAGACCACAGCTTTGCAACAGGCCTTGCATAGTGCTTCACTGTAAGAGAAATTGGCCTTAAACAAAGAGCATTAAACAAACTGAAAAAACCATAAGTAAGTCTGCAAGTTTTATTGGCAGCATTTTTAAGTCTATGGAGTACAGTAGGAACATGAATATTGTGGTGATATTTAAATGACATTATTCCACGGTCGCACTCGTGCCTCCTATGTCTACAACGGATGTCTGGCGTGGTATAACGTAGTGTTAACTCACGGATCCACTCAAGCGTGAAATTCGTAGGCCTAA